>OJBP01001064.1_pt1 | contig 10165 bp, 9 predicted proteins | sample 1590691 | NCBI WGS metagenome assembly OJBP01 (sample SAMN05416848, study PRJEB24817) | seawater metagenome | isolation source: Sea water | place: Canada:Atlantic | collected 2013-07 | reverse complement strand
CTTCCAGTGGTCCACCACCAGCCGCGACGTCAAGGACGGCTCGGCCTCCCACATCACCCGCGAGCCGGAACAGGTCAAGGCTTTCCGCGACACCTGGCGCGACGGCATTCATTCCTACCTCACCTACCTGCGCGACCGGCTGACCGTGGCGCGGGACTTGTTGACGGACTCCGGCTCGATCTTTGTGCAGATCGGGGATGAGAACGTGCATCGAGTGCGGGCGGTGATGGATGAGGTGTTTGGGGATGAGAATTGCGTTTCCGAAATCGCCTTCGCAAAAACGACGGGGCTGACTACAAACTTTTTAAGTAGCCGCTTTGACTTCCTGCTTTGGTATGCAAAGAAGAAGGATGCGCTGAAATTCCGTCGGCCATATCTGACAAAATCACATGAGGAGGGAACAGCTGAAACCTACTCGTGGATTAGAAATGAGGCTGGCGAATATCGAGCGCTCTCACGCGCTGAGAAAGAAGAAATGATGATCCCAAATGGATACCATCTATACAAGCCGGACAACATCACCTCGCAGGGAAATCCATTCGTAGATTTTGCGTTTGAGGGAAATGTATATAGCTTTCGCTCCAAGACGCCTATCGCCGGTCTGCAACGTCTAGGAAAAGCTGGGCGCATTCACCGAGCCAAGAACAGTGTCCAGTATGTCCGCAACCTCGACGATTTTGCTGTCTTGCAGGTTTCTCAGCTATGGAGTGATACCGGCACTGGCAGTTTCACGGACGACAAGCTTTACGTTGTGCAAACAGGCGTGAAGACAATTCAGCGGTGCATCTTGATGGCCACCGACCCCGGCGACCTCGTCCTCGATCCCACCTGCGGCTCCGGCACCACCGCCTACGTCGCCGAGCAATGGGGCCGCCGTTGGATCACGCTGGACACCTCCCGCGTCGCTTTGGCGCTGGCCCGCGCCCGCATCATGGGCGCGCGCTATCCGTATTACGTCCTGGCGGACGAAGTGGTTAGTGTTGAGCGGCTAGTGGCTAGTAAAGGCAAGGAGTTTGAATACAAGCCACAAACCACCAGCCACTATGCACTCCGCCAGGGCTTCGTCTACGAGCGCGTGCCGCACATCACGCTCAAATCCATCGCCAACAACGCCGAGATCGACGTCATCTGGGAGAAGTACCAGCAAGTGCTGGAGCCGCTGCGCGCGCAGCTCAACGCCGCGCTGGGGCGTTCCCCCTCTCCCCAGCCCTCTCCCGCGAGGGGAGAGGGAGAAAAACCGTGGGAAGAATGGCAAATCCCCCGCGAGGCCGACGCCGACTGGCCGGACGCGGCGAAGAAACTCCACGCCGACTGGTGGCAGGCCCGCATCGCCCGCCAGAAAGAGATCGACGCCTCCATCGCCGCCAGGGCGGATTCCGAATACCTCTACGACAAGCCCTATGCCGACAACAAGCGCGTGCGCGTCGCCGGGCCGTTCACCGTGGAGAGCCTGTCGCCGCACCGCGTGCTGGGCATGGACGACAACGACGAGCTGATCGACGCCATCGGCGATGGCGAGCCCGGCTACAGCGAAGCGACCGGCTTCGTCGAGATGATCCTCGACCACCTGCGCACCGCGGGCGTCCAGCAGGCGCACAAGGCCGACAAGATCAGCTTCACCGCGCTGACCCCCTGGCCGGGCGATTTGATCTGCGCCGAGGGCCGCTTCGCGGCCAGTGACCAGTGGCTAGTGGCTAGTGATCAGAAAGAGCAGTCACAAGGCACTAGCCACAAGCCACTAACCTATGAAAATCGCGCAGCGATTTTCATAGGCCCAGAGTTCGGAACCGTGTCGCGGCCGGACCTGGTCGCGGCCGCCCGCGAGGCCGGCGACGCCGATTTCGACGTCCTGATCGCCTGCGCCTTCAACTACGATGCGCACTCGTCGGAGTTCGACAAGCTGGGGCGCATCCCGGTGCTCAAGGCGCGCATGAACGCCGACCTGCACATGGCCGACGATCTGAAGAACACGGGCAAGGGCAACCTGTTCGTCATCTTCGGGGAGCCGGACGTGGAAGTGGTTAGTGGTCAGTGGTTAGTGACTCGTGGTGGGAGGATGGTCGCCAGTTATGACTACGTTGAAGAGCTATCGGGAGTTGGAGGTCTGGACGAAATCAATCGCCTGGGCGGAACGGATTTACCGCGTCTCAAGCGGCTTTCCGCCGGACGAGAGGTTTGGGCTGACCAGTCAGATCCGGCGGGCTGCGGTGTCGGTGCCGGCGAACATCGCGGAGGGCGCGGCACGGACGGGGACGGGGGAGTTTCTTCAGTTCCTGAGCGTGGCGAGCGGGTCACTGGCCGAAGTGGAGACCTTTCTGATTCTGGCGGGGCGGTTGGGATATCTGGCGGAAGCGGACCGGCAGGCGCTGGAAACGGAGTCGGACGAAATCAGCCGCATGCTCGGCGGACTCAAACGGTCGCTGCAATCGAGACGCTAAGTGCCGCCGATTTTCCGCTCTCGCTAACCACTAGCCACTAGCCACTATGCACAAGTCACCGTCCACGGCGTAGACGTTTTCCATCCCCAGACCGGCGAAGTCCGCTCCGACGGCCCCGAGGGTATCGCCTGCTGGTTCATCGACACCGACTACAACGAGGAGAGCTTCTTTGTCCGCCACGCCTACTTCCTCGGTGCCAACGATCCGTACAAGGCGCTGAAAACGACACTCAAGGCGGAGATCAACGAAGATGCCTGGGCGACACTGAACAGCGATACTTCGCGGCCGTTCGACAAACCCAGGTCCGGGCGAATCGCGGTGAAGGTGATCAATCACCTGGGGGACGAAGTGATGAAGGTGTTTCGGGTGACAGGAGATATGCCATGACCGATACCTCCCTGAAACTCGCCAAGCCACCCATCGTCGAGGCGGTGCTCGATTTCGATTGCGACGTACCGCCCGACAAAACGCTCAAGCTGCTGGAGCAGCCGGCCCGGGCGGCCTTTGCCGATCGATACCCGGACGTCACGCCGCGCTACCTCCGGGAAATGCAGGTGGCTTCGGAACAGGACGGCACCTTCAATTCTTCGCTTCAGCAGTCCCTGCAAGCGTGGATGTTTCGTCAGTCGGATGGCAGGCAGCTTGTCCAGGTACGGCAATCCGGCTTCTCGTTCAACCGGCTTGCGCCCTATGAGGGTTTTGCGGCCTACCTTCCCGAGATCCAGAGGGTCTGGGACCTTTATCGGGAGCTTGTAGCGCCTATATCGGTGCAAACGCTGCGGCTTCGCTACATCAACCGCATCCTTTTGCCGCTGGATGGCGGCCGCGTGGACCTCGGTGTCTACCTGACCTCGCAACCGGCACTGCCCGCGGAAGATCGACTGACCCTGTCCGGTTTTGTCAATCAATACTCTGCCACGGACGCGGTCACGGGACATCAGGTGGCCGTGGTGCTCGCAGCTCAGCCGCCCGAGGGTGACAATCTGCCGATTATTTTCGACAATGCGGCATCGGCAAGTGGCGAGTGGGACCCGATGGACTGGAGCGCCTTAGACGGTGTTCTGGAATCGCTGCGTAACCTCAAGAACGTGATTTTTTTCGAGACGGTGAAGCAACCATGCTTGGATTTGTTCCTATGACTGCGGCGTCTGTGATGGCCTATACCGCCCCGCCGAGCTTGGTACAAAGCAGTGCGGTGTCTGAGTCTGCCCGCTTGATCCAGCGGTTGCGCGGCGATGCCGCTCGAGGCAACGAGAGCGCACAATCGCTCGCAGGCCGCGAGGTCGAGTTCCAGGCCCAGCTGCGTGTCGCGCTGCGTGAATTGGTTATTGACGAACATCAATATCCCGTGACTACTGCCGCGGTTAGCATCGCGTCGCGCTTCGTACAGGCGTTGCCACGCAGGTTGCCGCTGCCGCAGGTAGCCATCGATCCGGATGGAGCAATTTCGTTGGACTGGGTTACATCCCGAACCCGCGCGTTCTCGATCAGCGTGGATGACTCGGGCCGACTCGCTTATGCGTGGATGAACGGCTCCGACCGCGGGCACGGAGTAGTCCGCTTCCAGGATTCGATCCCGTCACCATTGCTTTCGCAGCTGACCGAACTGATTGATGACAACAATACTGGCGTCCGGGCTGCCTGAAACGGTCGACTCGGCGGAAGACCTGGCGCGCTTTCTGACCCAGAGCGGCCATTATTCCACCCGTACCGTGAAACCCGGAGCTTTCCTGCCCAGCCCTATGGATCGAGCAACTTCGGTGTCGAGGCACGGCCGCGAGCCTGTCGAAACTCTTCGTCAGCTTGGGTTGGCCGCGGCCGGCAACCGCTCGCTACATGGGGCAGCGATCGTCAAGTGTAGTGTGGTACGCGAGGTCGGGCTCGACGTGGATGCGGACGAGCCGCCCGAACGTCACGCGCTGATTCAGGGTTGGCCTTGGCTCGACAACGACCGGCAACTCGAAAAAGCGCAGCAGAAGGAAAAAGCCCTGCAGCTTGCAGCCGCAAGTGTGCTGATCCTGTTGCCGGCATGAATTTCCGAATCGCCGACACCTTCACGGATAGCCTTGCCAGATTAACCGGCGACGAGCAGAAGGCCGTCAAGACGACGGCGTTCGACTTGCAGCTCAGTCCGGCGAATCCCGGAATGCAGTTCCACAAGCTGAATGCCGCACGGGACCCAAACTTCTGGTCGGTGCGGGTCAGCCGCGATATCCGCCTGATCGTTCATCGTAGCGCCAACAGTCTGTTGCTTTGCTACGTCGATCACCACGATAAGGCCTATCAGTGGGCCGAGCGGCGCAAGCTCGAAACGCATCCGAAGACGGGAGCCGCGCAGCTCGTCGAGATCCGCGAGCGGGTCCAGGAGATTGCGGTTCCAACTTTCGTCGCGGAGGAGCACCCAGCGCCGACCAAGGCGCCCCTGTTCGAGAACGTATCGGAAGACGATCTACTGGCATTCGGTGTGCCGGCCGAGTGGCTGGATGATGTCATCAATGCCGATGAAGACCGGCTGTTGGAGATCGCCGACCACCTCCCGGGCGAGGCGGCGGAGGCAGTTCTCGAGTTGGCCACCGGTGGGCGTCCGCAAAGACCGGCAGCGGCCATCGGTGCCGTCGACCCGTTCGACCACCCGGACGCTCAACGGCGCTTCCGGGTCATGGCGGACGCGGACGAGCTTGCGCTTGCGCTCGAGTATCCCTGGGAGAAATGGGCGGTATTCCTCCACCCAGCACAACGCGACATCGTCGAGAAGGACTACAACGGACCAGCGCGAGTCGCCGGTTCTGCGGGTACCGGAAAGACAATCGTCGCGCTGCATCGTGCCGTCCATCTGGCGCGGAGCGATCCGGACGCGCGAGTTCTCCTGACGACGTTTTCCGATACCTTGGCCAATGCGCTTCGAGTGAAGCTGCGTCGGCTGATCAGCAACGAGCCCAGATTGGCGGAGCGGCTGGAGGTTCACGCCATCGACAGGGTCGGCGAGCGTCTTTATGAGGCGCATATCGCTCGTCCGACCATTGCAACGAGAGAACATGTCAGGCAATTGCTGGTCGAGGCGATGGATGGCAAGGGGGCACAGAAGTTTGGTCCGCGGTTTCTGCTTGGGGAATGGGAAGACGTCGTGGACGCGTGGCAGCTGCAGACGTGGGAAGACTATCGCGACGTCAAACGCCTGGGACGCAAGACCCGCTTGTCGGAGCAACAGCGCCTCGCCTTGTGGGAGGTGTTTGAGATAGTGAAGCGTTGCCTGGGTGAGCAGGGGCTGGTGACGCGCGCGCAGCTGTTCAGCCAGTTGGCGGAGCAACTCCGGAGTCGTCGGAACCCGCCGTCCGACTGTGCCGTGATCGATGAGGCCCAGGATATCGGCGTTGCTCAGCTACGATTCCTGGCGGCCCTGGGTGGCGGTCGGCCCAATGCGCTGTTCTTTGCCGGTGACCTCGGCCAGCGCATCTTCCAGACGCCATTCTCGTGGAAGTCGTTGGGCGTAGATGTGCGGGGCCGCTCGCAGACGTTGCGGATCAATTATCGGACCTCGCACCAGATTCGAATGCAGGCTGACCGACTGCTGGGACCCCAGGTCTCGGATGTTGACGGGAATCTAGAAGATCGCCGAGGCACAGTTTCAGTATTCAATGGGCCGCCGCCGGACATTCGTGTCTTCGATGGGAGCGAACAAGAGATCGCAACTGTTGGTGCGTGGATCAGCGAGAGAATCGCAGAGGGTGTTGTGCCGCACGAGATCGGTATCTTTGTCCGATCGGCGGAGCAGATCGATCGTGCGAAGGAGGCCGCGCAGGCGTCAGGATCGCCTTTCAAAGTACTCGACGAACAGGTAGAGACCAGCACTGGCGTGCTTTCGGTCAGTACCATGCACCTGGCCAAGGGGCTCGAATTCCGCGCAGTTGTCGTGATGGCGTGCGACGATGAAGTGATTCCGCTGCAGGAGCGAATCGAATCTGTCGCGGACGACGCGGACCTTCAAGAGGCTTACGACACGGAACGCCACTTGCTATACGTCGCCTGCACTCGAGCGCGGGATTACCTGCTTGTGACCAGCGTTGACCCCGCCTCCGAGTTCCTGGACGACCTGCGAGGTTGACGCCCGCAGCGGTTGGCGGTTGGCGGTTGGCGGTTGGCGGTTGGTGGTTGGTGGTTGGCGGTTCGCGGTTGGCGGTTGGCTGAAGTCTGGATGTCACTTGCGTTTGCCGCCCTAAGGGCGAGGAAGTCGGCGGGCTGGTGCCGCGCATCACGCTCAAATCCATCGCCAACAACGGAGATCCGGAGATGGTGACCCTGGTGGACCGGCCGAAGGAGAACAGGAAGGTCACCCGGGTCTGTGGGCTCTTCGCGGTGGAGGCCATCATCCAGGCGGCTGCGGTGCTGGACGAAGCCCTCTCCCCCGACCCCTCTCCCGCAAGCGGGAGAGGGGAGACGAGGGCGGTGACCTATGTCAGCGTCACGCCGGCTGTGGTGATGGCGGACCTGCTCAAGACCAGCCATACCGATCAGAAGGTAGCGGTGCGAAGGTAAAGCCCTATCAGGTCAAACAGGTGCGGGCCGTGATTGTCAAATACGGCCTGGAGGTGAACGAGTGATGCACAAGTACGAGATGATCATTTACTGGAGCGATGAAGACGGTGTATTCGTCGTCGATGTGCCCGAATTGCCTGGCTGTATGGCGCACGGGGATAGCCGGGAAGAGGCACTCCAGGCAGCCAACGAGGCCATGGATTTCTGGGTCGAAACGGCGCGGGAGGAAGGTCGTTCCATTCCCGAGCCCAAGGGCAGGCGGTTGATGTATGCCTGAACTGAATCGCGTCTGCGGTATGTGCAAAACAGGTATGGTGGCCGACGGCAGGACAACGGTGACCCTGCAACGCGGGGAGACGACGGTGGTGATCAAGGGAGTGCCGGCTCAGGTCTGTGGTCAGTGCGGGGAGTACTACCTGTCGGAGGAGATGACCGGCAGAGTGATGGCGATGGCCGAGGATGCGGTGACCAAGGGCGCCGAGGTCGAGATCCTGCGCTGGGCGGCTTGAACAGTTACCTTGCCTGAGGGACCCAAGAACAGGCAGAGACTGGATCAGGGAGGGGCCATGCCGAAGCAATCGGACAACTCCCACCCCTCTCCCGCTGGCGGGAGAGGGGCCGGGGGAGAGGGTGGAACACTGCTGGCTCGTGCCAGACAGCTTCGCACGGACCAGACGGATGCCGAGCGGCGGCTGTGGCGGTATCTGCGGGCCCATCGTTTCATGGGCCTCAAATTCAAACGCCAGAAGCCCGTCGGCAGATATATCGTCGATTTTGTCTGTTATTCACCTAAGCTGGTCGTTGAGCTCGACGGCGGTCGGCATGCGGATCAGACGGTGTACGACGATCGCCGTGACGACTGGCTGAACAGACAGGGATTTGTCGTTCTGCGTTTCTGGAACAATGAAGTGATGGCGCAGACAGAGGCGGTGTTGGAAGCGATTAGACAAAAGGTTCTGGCCCTCTCCCCAACCCCCTCTCCCGCGGGCGGGAGAGGGGCTGAAGAAGTTTCGGATAACTGAAACGAACGACAGCAATAGCGCGGGTGGGCCCAGACAGAACTACGGAAGGGATGGCGCACCAACGGGCGAGCAGCGAAGCTTATTTTCCGGTAAACCCTGGGCTGCGCTTTTCCAGAAACGCGGCCTGGCCTTCCTTGAGGTCGGCACTGGCGAAGGCTTCCGCAATCAGGCGATTGGCTTCCGCCTTGAGTTCCGGGTCGAGTGCCGGATTTTCCAGTCGATTGAGCAAGCGCTTGATGCCGCGCAGGGCGAGGGGCGCGTTGTGGCTGATTTCATCGGCCAGCGCGAAGGTGGTCGACGCCAGTTCGGCGGCGCTCAGCCAATGTTCGACGATGCCCAGGTCGCGCAATTCCCCGCCGCGATAGCTGCGCCCGGTGAAGAACAGTTCCCGGGTGCGGGCGCTGCCCAGCATCTGCAGGAATTGCCACAGGCCCTCCGGGGCGTACACCACGCCGAGTCTGGCCGGCGGCATGCCCATGCTGATGTGGTCGGCGGCGGTGCGCAGGTCGCAACACAGCGCCAGGTGCAGGGCGCCGCCGAAGCAGTGGCCGTTGATCATGGCGATGCTGGGGTAGGGGAAGTCGCGCACCGCGGCCAGCGCGCGCTCGAAGGGGGTGCTGCGCTGGCCATCTGGGGCATGGGCAGCGCCGTCGGGTCCGACGGTCTCGATGGCGCCAATGTCGTAACCGGCCGAGAAGGCGCGGTCGCCGGCTCCGGTGATGACCAGGGTGCGCACTGCGTCGTTGGCAGCCCAGTCGGCGAGTACCGCGCAGAGTTGCTCCAGCAGCTGCGGGGTCAGCGCGTTGTGCTTTTGCGGACGGTTGAAGGTGAGCACGCCCACGGCGCCGCGGCGTTCGCTGAGCAGGGGAGCGTTCGAGTCGGCTGATACAGTCAAGGTGTGTTCTCCGGGTGTGGGCCTGTGCCACCGATGGGATCGCCGGTCATTAAAGCATCAACCACCGGCCGATTGCGGGCGCCGGCGGGCCCGGCTAGCATCGGTGCTTTACCGCTGCGGCGCAGAGCCGGGAGACCGTCATGAGCGATGCCGTCCGACCTTTCCGCATCCAGGTTCCGGATGCGGTGCTGGAAGATCTACACGAGCGCCTGGCGCGGGCGCGCTGGCCGGAAAAGGAAGTGGTCGATGACTGGTCCCAGGGCGTTCCGCTCGCCTATGTGCAGGACGTCTGCCGCTACTGGCAGAACCATTACGACTGGCGCACCCGGGAGGCGCGGCTCAATCGGTTCGACCAGTTCACCACCGAGCTGGACGGGCTCGACATTCACTTCGTCCACCAGCGCTCGCCGCATCCCCAGGCCCGGCCGCTGCTGATCACCCACGGCTGGCCGGGTTCGATCGTCGAGTTCCACAAGGTCATCGAGCCGCTGGTGGATCCGCCCGCCCACGGCGGTGACGCCGCCGATGCCTTTCACGTCGTGTGTCCGGCGTTGCCGGGCTACGGCTTTTCCGACAAGCCCACGCGGCCGGGCTGGAGCATCGACAAGATCGCCGGCGAGTGGAATCGGCTGATGCTGCGGCTGGGCTACGACCGCTACTACGCCCAGGGCGGCGACTGGGGCGCGGCGGTGACCACCGCGATCGGCATGCAGAACCTGGGCAATTGTGAGGCGATTCATCTCAATATGGTGATCGTGGAGCCGGATCCGGCGACCTTCGACAGCCTCACGCCACTGGAGAAGAGCGCGCTCGAGGGCATGCAGCACTACAAGGACTGGGATTCCGGCTATTCGAAGGAGCAGAGCACCCGCCCCCAGACGGTCGGCTACGGGCTGGTCGATTCGCCGGTGGGCCAGGCCGCCTGGATCCTGGAGAAGTTCTGGGCCTGGACGGATTGCGACGGCCATCCGGAGAACGTCCTCGGCCGCGACGAGTTGCTCGACAACATCATGTTCTACTGGTGCACGGCGAGCGCTGCCTCCTCGGCGCGGCTGTACTGGGAGAGCTTCAACCACCTCTCCCACGATCCGGTGGAGCTGGCCACCGGGTGCAGCATCTATCCGCGGGAAATTTTCCGCAGTTCCCGGCGCTGGGCGGAGCGGCGTTTCAAGAAGCTGATCCACTGGAGCGAACTCGACCGCGGCGGCCACTTCGCCGCCTTCGAGCGCCCGGAAGTCTTCGTCGACGAGGTGCGCCGCTGCTTCCGGGCGGTCCGT
>OJBP01001054.1_pt1 | contig 10243 bp, 10 predicted proteins | sample 1590691 | NCBI WGS metagenome assembly OJBP01 (sample SAMN05416848, study PRJEB24817) | seawater metagenome | isolation source: Sea water | place: Canada:Atlantic | collected 2013-07 | reverse complement strand
ATCCTCTTCGTCGGCAGCGTCAGATGTGTATAAGAGACAGCATATAGCGTGCGCCCTTGGGCTCGACGCGTTCCTCGCCCGTAATCAGCGCGACTGCCGCATCGCCTTTGATCGCGCGCACCCGGTCGTAGACCTCGCGCGCGAGCAACCGCAGCGGAAAGCCCATGCATCCGCTCGAATGCGCAACCATGCGCTCGATCGCCAGATGCGTCTTGCCGGTATTGGTGGGCCCGAGGACCGCCTTGATCGCGCTATCCTGCACGTGCCCTAGGTGGCAGCGCGCGAACGCAAGGGCAACCACTCGCCGCGCCGAGGATTCAATTCATCCCGTTCCGGACTCGCATGGCCGCAAATTAAGCGGCTCTTTACTTTGTTTCGGCAGGCAAAGCGGGCAGACGACCACCATCACGGGTCGGGCCGCTCGCTTCCCCGCCGGGGCGGCCAGATAGAAGGGACACGCGACGTGTATACGTCCCATGCAGATTCGGAAGAGAGCGACCGGCCGCAGGCAACTGGCGGACCGGGCCAGCCCGCTGCCGCGCTTGCGCATGACCAGATCCTTTCCGCCGTGTCCGTGCCTGCCTTTTCCTGGACCGATGCGCGCGAACGCCTGTCGCACCGCATTGCAAAGCTCGATCTCGCGCCCGACCTCGGTAGCGAGATCGGCAGCAAGCGCTGGCTGCGCGGGCTGGGCACCTTCGTCGGCCTGACCGCTGCGGCGCTGGCCTTCTGGCCAAGCTTCGCCCCGCTGGAAGCCGCCGCTCCCGCACATATCGACGATGCCGTGCGTGACGAATATCGCAGCCAGATGATCCTGCCGCTCGCGCTGGGTGCCGATAGCGGCCGGCATATGGGGGCGACCGCGCTGGTCGAACCGCTCGCCGGTGCGCCCGAGCGGCCGACGCTCGACATGGTTGCGACACTCGCCAAGGGCGACAGCTTCGAGCGCATGTTGCGCCGTGCAGGCGTGGGCCGCGACGATAGCCTGCGCGTGGCCGAACTGGTCGCGGGCGCGACCGCGCTGAGCGACCTCGAGCCCGGCACGACGTTCGACATCGTGCTCGGCCGCCGTCCTGCACCGGGCGCGCCCCGCCCGCTCGAATCGATCGCTTTCCGCGCCCGGTTCGATCTCGAACTCGATATCGGCCGGTTCGACGAAGGGGCCGACCTGTCACTGAGCAAAAAGGTCATCCGCGTCGACGATACCCCTTTGCGTATTCGCGGTACGGTGGGCGACAGCCTTTATCGCTCGGCCCGCGCTGCAGGCGCCCCGGCGAGCGCAGTGCAGGCCTATCTCAAGACGCTCGGTCAATATGTGAATCTCGACCGCGATATACGCGCGGGCGACACGTTCGATTTCGTCGTCGCGCATCGGCGCGCCGCCACGGGCGAACGGCAGGCGGGGCAATTGCTCTATGCCGGGCTCGACCGGGGCGAACAGCCGCGCGTGCAGTTGATGCGCTGGGGCTCCGATGGCGAATTCTACGAAGCCTCGGGTGTCGGCGAACAGCGCGGCGGGCTGATGGCCCCCGTTCCGGGGCGCACCACCTCGCGCTTCGGCATGCGGCGCCATCCGATCCTCGGCTATCGCCGGATGCATTCGGGCCTCGATTTCAAGGCGCGTTATGGCACCCCGATCGTGGCGGTGACCGATGGACGTGTGACCGGCGCCGGGCGGATGGGCGGGTGCGGTAACACCGTGCGCCTGCGTCACGATGCCTCGCTCGATACGCGCTATTGCCACATGAGCCGCGTCGCGGTGAACCGCGGTCAGAGCGTGCGGCGCGGGCAGGTCATCGGCTATGTCGGTTCGACCGGCCTCTCGACCGGCCCGCATCTGCATTACGAAATGTACCGCAACGGGCGCGCGATCGATCCCTCCTCGGTTCAGTATGTCACCCGCGCGCAGCTCGCCGGTGCCGAATTGCGGCGCTTCAAGGACGCGCTGGCGCGGATCAAAACGGTCGAACCGGGCGCGGCATTGTCCGAACTCGAACAGACAGCAGCCGAGGTCGCCGCCACCGAACCCGTCCGCGAGATCGACAAGCTGGCCCCGCCCAAGCGGAGCTGAGATTGCGCCCCGCGCGCGCTTGCGGCATTGCGCTGCAATGACCCAAGCAAGCTACCCCGCCACGCGCCTGCGCCGTACCCGTTCGAGCGGGTGGAGCCGCGCGATGCACCGCGAAACCGTGCTCACCCCGTCAGACCTGATCTGGCCGCTGTTCGTCACCGATGGTTCCGGTGTCGAGGAGCCGGTCGCCAGCCTGCCGGGCGTGTCACGTTGGTCGGTCGACCATATCGCCAAACGCGGGAAGGAGGCGGTCGATCTGGGCATCCCCTGCATCGCGCTGTTCCCCAACACGCAGCCCGATCGCCGCAGCGACGACGGGGCCGAGGCGCTCAATCCAGACAATCTGATGTGCCGGGCGATCAAGGCGGTCCGCGATGCCTGCGGCAACGATATCGGCATCCTCACCGATGTCGCGCTCGATCCCTATACCAGCCACGGCCAGGACGGGCTGCTCGACGAGGCCGGCTATGTCGTCAATGACGATACGGTAGCGGTGCTGGTCGACCAGGCGATCAACCAGGCCGCTGCGGGGGCCGATATCATCGCCCCGTCCGACATGATGGATGGCCGCGTGAAGGCGATCCGCATGGCGCTGGAGATGAACCACCATCCCAATGTCCAGATCATGGCCTATGCGGCCAAATACGCCTCGGCATTCTACGGGCCGTTCCGCGATGCGGTGGGGTCGGGCGGCCTGCTCAAGGGTGACAAGAAAAGCTATCAGATGGACCCCGCCAATGGCGACGAGGCGCTGCGCGAGATCGCCTTCGACATCGCCGAGGGTGCCGACAGCGTTATGGTCAAGCCGGGCCTCGCCTATCTCGACATCATCTGGCGCGCCAAGCAAGAATTCGGCGTGCCCGTCTTCGCCTATCAGGTCAGCGGCGAATATGCGCTGATCGAGGTCGGCGCGGCCGCCGGGGTGGGCGACCGCGATGCGCTGCTGATGGAAAAGCTGCTCGCGTTCAAGCGCGCCGGGTGCAGCGGGGTGCTGACTTATCACGCGCCGCGCGCCGCCCAATTGCTCAATGGCTGAGTTTCGCCACGAGACCGGCCGGTTGATCCTGCGCGATTGGCGTGAGGAAGACTGGCCGTTCTTCTGGGAGGGGACCAATACGCCTGGCGTAATGCGCTGGCTGGGCGGGGTTTGCGATGGCGCGAAGCGCGATGCGGCGCAGCAGCGCCTGCTTTCCTACGAACGCGAACATGGCCACACCTTCTGGTGCGTCGAGCGCCGCAGCGATGGCGCGATCCTTGGTTTTTGCGGTCTCAAGCGTTCCAATCAGTCGGGCGGCCCGCTCGGCATGATGGAAGTGGGCTGGCGGCTGCGCGAAGACGCCTGGGGCAGGGGCTATGCGAAAGAGGCCGCTACCGCCTCGCTCGATCTTGCCTTCGACCGGTTCGATGCGGAAGAGGTGATCGCCATGACCGTTCAGCGCAACACGGCCAGCTGGGGGTTGATGCAGCGGCTGGGAATGCGCCGCCGCGACGATCTCGATTTCGACAATGCGGAGTTCGACAAGGAGGACCCGGTCATCACCGTCTATTCGATCGATCGCGCGTCATGGACAGCCCATCGTGGCTGATATCATCGCCGAAACCGACCGGCTGATCCTGCGCACGATCGAGGAAGGCGACGCCGCCCGACAGGACCGCCTGCTCAACACGCCGGCGGTCATGGCGCGGCTCGGCGGGGTCAAGGAACTGCACGAAATCGAGGCGAAGCACGCCAAGGCGATGGCGATGTATGCGCGCGAGGGCTTCAGCTTCCTGTTCATGGTCGAAAAGGCGAGCGGCGAGATGGTCGGCCATTGCGGGATCAAGCGTGTCGACAACCCGCTGGCGCCCAATGTCGGCGATCACGAAATCGGCTGGCTGGTGCGCGAGGACCGCTGGCGGCGCGGCTATGCCGAAGAGGCGATGCGCGCGATACTCGACTGGGCCTTTACCCGCATTCAGGCGCCGCATGTCGTCGCACTGACCAGCGAGGCCAATGCCGGCAGCTGGAAACTGATGCAAAAGCTCGGCATGGTCCGCCGCGAAGATCTCGATTTCGCGGACCCGGCCTTCCCGGCCGAGGACAATCCGACGATCCAGTATTCGCTCACGCAAGAACAATGGGAGAGCAGCCAATGACCGCGAGCCGCCCTGGTGTCACCATCATCCCTATCCACGGCCACACGCCGCGCATCCACGATAGCGCCTTCATCGCGCCCGGCTGCACGATCATCGGCAATGTCGAGATCGGGGCCGACAGCTCGGTGTGGTACAATTGCGTGCTGCGCGCCGACGTCAGCCGGATCGTGATCGGCGAACGGTCGAACATCCAGGATGGTAGCGTATGCCATTGCGACCCCGAGCGCCCCGGCGACCCCGGCGGTTCGCCGCTCATCATCGGTGACGACGTATTGGTCGGCCATATGGCGATGATCCATGGCTGCACCATCGAGGACCGCGGCTTCGTCGGCCTCGGCGCCATCGCGATGAACAAGGCGGTGATCGGTTCGGATGCGATGCTCGCCGCCGGTGCCATGCTTACCGAGGGCAAGGTGATGGCCGCCCGCGAATTGTGGGGCGGCCGCCCGGCGCGCAAGATGCGCGATCTCGACGATGCCGCCATCGCCGGTATGCGGATGGGCGTCGCGCATTATGCCGAAAATGCCAAACACCACGCTGCTGCGGTCGTCGATGCCGCGGCCCAAGGCTGACCTGCCCGACCCCGCAGCGCTATGGGACCTGGTGGCTGGCGACCAGCTACGCCTTCGCGTGACGCCCGGCGCCCGGACCGAAGCGATCAGCGTGGAAGAGGGCCGGGTGCTGGTAAAGGTACGCGCGAAGCCCAGCGATGGGGCGGCCAATACCGCAGTCGTGAAACTGGTGGCGCGCTCTTGGGGTCGTGACGTCACGCTGTCGGATTGTGCGCGGCGCGACTTCGCGTGAAAAGGTGCTCCAGCTCGATCCTTAGGCGGCGCGTGTCTCGATCCTGACCCCGAAGGCGAACAGCAGCAGTGCAAGGCCCGAGGCTGCTCCCGCAGCGACAAGCGCGTTCACCGCAAAGAGGCAGGCACCGCATACCGCGCCCACCGCCAGTGATAGCCACAATGTCGGATAGCCGCGCATGGCTTCGCTGGGGCGGCCAAGGATGCGCGCTGCCAATCCCTGACCTGTGCGGACCAGCGCCCCGGTCATATAGGTCACCCCGACGGTTACCTCGCCCTCACGCGAGAAGACATTGTTGGCGACACCCATTGCGCCGGCGGCGAGCGCGAGGAAAACCATGTCGTGGGCATGCGCCAGCGCCAGCGTGGCCACTCCGAGCATTGCGGCGACCATGGCGAGCAGGATCCGCTTGTGCTGCCCCTGTCGACCAAATGCGACCAGGGCACCGGCGACTACGCCGCCGATGAAACAGGCGATGATCAGAATCGGGATCCAGGCCGGGGCACGCTCGGCAATGAGCTCGACCCCCAGCCGCGTCGTATTGCCCGACATGAAGGAGGTGAAATAGCCGCCTGCAACGACGAAGCCGATGGCATCGACCTGGCCGGCGAGGAAGGCCAGTCCCATAGCGAGTTTCTGGCGGCTGCGATCGTAGCGTTGCATCGCAGCACCATGCGGACTGGCGTGGAGAATTCAATCCCGGATGAGCGCGCGCAGGGCCTCGATACGATCCGCTTCATGCGGCGGCTTGTCCCAGCGAATGCGGTGGATGCGCGGAAACCGCATTGCGAGGCCCGATTTGTGCCGTTTGCTTTCGTGCACACTGTCGAATGCGATTTCGAAAACCAGCGTCTTCTCGGTTTCGCGCACGGGTCCGAAACGGTTGATCGTATTCTGCCTCACGTGGCGGTCGATCTTTTTCAGCTCCTCGTCGGTAAAGCCCGAATAGGCCTTGCCCACGGGCAGCAGATCGGCGCCCTGGTCGGGATCGCCATCCCAGCAACCGAAGGTGTAATCGGAAAAGAAGCTCGACCTTTTTCCCGAACCGCGCTGCGCATACATCAGCACGCAATCGACCAGCAGCGGGTCGCGCTTCCACTTGTACCAATAGCCGACTCGCCGCCCGGCGATATAGGGGCTGTCCTTGCGCTTGAGCATCAGGCCTTCGATCGCATCGTCGCGGCTGCCTTCGCGGATCTGCGCGAGGTGCTCGAAATCGCTCGCCTGCACCACCTTGCTGATATCGAAATGGCTGTCGGGCAGCCGCGTCATCAGCGCTTCGAGTCGGTCGCGGCGCTCGCTCCATGCGAGGGTGCGCACATCCTCGCCCTCGATCAGCAGCGTGTCGTAAAGGCGCACGAAGGCCGGATAGTCCTGCAGCATCTTCTTGCTGACCGTCTTGCGCCCCAGCCGCTGCTGCAGCGCGTTGAAACTCGCTGCCCCGCCTTCCTCGCCGCCCTGCGCCGAACCGCGCACCAGCAGTTCGCCGTCGAGCACTGCGGGGAAGGGCAGCGCGTCGAGCAGCTCGGGAAAAGTCGCCGAGATATCGTCGCCCGAACGCGAGTACACACGGGTTTCCTCGCCTGCGCGGACCAGTTGCACGCGAATGCCGTCCCATTTCCACTCGGCGGCGTAATCCGCCAGATCGACCGTGGTCTCCTCAAGCGGATGTGCGAGCATGAAGGGGCGGAAGGTCGGCAGATTGGCGATATCGGGCGGTGCCTCGCCGCGCGCGGCCCATCCGAACAGCGCGTCATAGGGCGCGTCAAGCCCGTGCCAATATTCCTCCACCTCGTCGACCGAGACGTCGAAAGCCTGCGCAAACGCGGTCTTGGCGAGGCGGCTGGACACTCCGATGCGCATTCCCCCGGTCGCCAGCTTCAGCAGCGCATAGCGGCCCGATGGATCGAGCCGGTCGAGCAGCCGGGGCAATTCGGTGAGCACGCTCTTGCGGTTCATCGCGGCGAGCTGTTCGACCGCTTCGCTTACCGTGGGCGGCGAAGGTGACTGGTCGGGTGCGGGCCATAGCAGGCTGGCGGTTTCCGCGGTGTCGCCGACAAAATCACGACTCAGCGTCCACAGCACCGGATCGACCCGGTCCTTGAGCAGATTGCGGATGGTGGAGCTTTTGACCGCGGGGAAGTCGAGCCCGTCGGCCAGGGCCGCCAGCGCCCAGCCGCGATCCGGGTCGGGCGTCGCGCGCAGGTATTCCGCGATCAGCCGCAGCTTCTCGTTGCGGCTGCGGGTATAGACGAGCGCGTCGATCAGGGCGGCGAACTCTTCCACCGCTAGTCGTCCTCATCCTCATATCCCACCATCGCCAATGCCCGTGCACGGCGCTGGTTGAGCTGGCACCAGCGCAGCAGCGCATCCTCGCGTCCGTGGGTAATCCAGTTTTCCGCCGCATCGACTTCCCTGATCGTGCGCGTCAGTTCGCCCCAGTCGGCGTGGTCAGAAATCACCAGCGGCAGCTCGACATTGCGCTGCCGGGCACGCTGGCGCACACGCATCCAGCCGCTCGCCATCGCCGTAATCGGGTCGGGCAAGCGGCGGCTCCAGCGGTCGTTGAGCGCCGATGGCGGGCTCACCACCACCGCACCGCGCATGTCGTCCTTCGTGTAATCCGCGACCAGCCGCAGTTCGCCTAGACCCACGCCGTGCTCTTCATAGAGCCGGCACATCTTCTCCATCGCGCCATGCAGGTAGATCGGGTCCATATGGCCCGCGCGGCGTAGTTCGGCGATTACCCGCTGCGCCTTGCCCAACGCATAGGCGCCAACCAGCACGCAGCGATCGGGATGCGCGGCGAGCCTTTCGAGCAGCTTGGCCATTTCCTCCTCGATCGGCGGGTGGCAAAACACCGGCAGCCCGAAGGTCGCCTCGGTGATGAAGATATCGCAGGGGGTGACCTGGAACGGGGGGCAGGTCGGATCGGCTCGGCGTTTGTAATCGCCGGTTACCACCACGCGCTCGCCCGCATGCTCGAGCAGGATCTGCGCGCTGCCGAGCACATGACCGGCGGGAATATAGGTCGCCTCGACCCCGCCCGGCAGGCTGATCGTCTCGCCATATTCGACCGGAGTAGCGCCCTCCTTAGTTGCGTAGCGCAACTCCATGATCGCCAGCGTGGCGGGGGTGGCCACGGTCTGGCCATGGCCGCCGCGCGCATGATCGGCATGACCGTGCGTGACCAAGGCTCGGTCGACCGCCCTGCTGGGGTCGATCCAGCAGTCGGCGGGGACGACATGGATACCGTGCGGTTCGGGTTTGATCCAGGAGAAGGGGGCTGCAGCCATCCCCGATTCAAACGAAAGGGGCGCCAACCGTTCCCGGTGGCGCCCCCTCGAAGTGGTTTTCCCTGCCGCTCAGCTTTCGCTCTCGTCGGTGCTTTCGCTGGCATCGGCCGCCGGTTTCTTGCTCGTCGGCGCCTTCTTTTCCGCTGCCTTCTTGCGCGGCGGCGCCTTGCGCTTGGCCTTGGGCGGAGCAGGGGTCAGCTCGAAGCTCGGCTTGGCGTCCTTCATCGTCACCGACACCTCGCCGCCATCGGCCAGCTTGCCGAACAACAGTTCCTCGGCGAGCGGCTGCTTGATTTTTTCCTGGATCAGGCGGCCCATCGGACGCGCGCCATAGAGGCGGTCGTAGCCCTTGTCCGCCAGCCATGCGCGGGCGTCTTGGTCGAACTGGATATCGACATTCTGTTCGGCCAGCTGCAGTTCGAGCTGGAGGATGAACTTGTCGACCACGCGCGCAACGGTATCCCGGCCCAGATAGGCGAAGGGCACCACCGCATCGAGGCGGTTGCGGAACTCGGGGGTGAACATCCGCTTCACCGCTTCCTCGCTCGCATCTTCCTTCGACACATCGCCGAAGCCAATTCCCTGGCTCGCCATGTCGGCCGCGCCGGCATTGGTGGTCATGATCAGCACGACATTGCGGAAATCGACCGTCTTGCCGTGGTGGTCGGTTAACCGGCCATTATCCATGACCTGCAGCAGGATATTGAACAGGTCGGGATGCGCTTTCTCGATCTCGTCGAGCAGCAACACGCAATGCGGGTTCTGGTCCACCGCATCGGTCAGCAGCCCGCCCTGGTCGTAACCGACATAGCCCGGAGGTGCGCCGATCAGCCGCGAAACGCTGTGGCGTTCCATGTATTCGGACATGTCGAAGCGCTTGAGCTCGATCCCCATGATGCTGGCGAGCTGGCGTGCGACCTCGGTCTTGCCGACGCCGGTCGGGCCGCTGAACAGGAAGGAGCCGATCGGCTTGTCCGGATCGCGCAGGCCCGCGCGCGACAGCTTCATCGCGGTCGACAGCTTCTTGACCGCCGCATCCTGCCCGAAGACGACGCGTCGCAGGTCGCGGTCGAGATTCTCGAGCGCCCTCTTGTCGTCCTTCGATACCGATTTGGGCGGGATGCGCGCCATGGTCGCAATCACCGCCTCGATCTCGCGCGCGGTGATCTTCTTCTTGCGCCGGCTGGGCGGGACCAGCATCTGCATCGCGCCGACCTCGTCGATCACGTCGATCGCCTTGTCGGGCAGCTTGCGATCGTTGATGTAGCGCGCCGACAGCTCGACCGCGGTCTTGAGCGCGTCGACCGTATAGGTCACCTTGTGGTGGTCCTGGAACGCGGTCTTCAACCCCTTGAGGATCTTGATCGTGTCCTCGATCGTGGGCTCGTTCACATCGATCTTCTGGAAGCGGCGCAGCAGCGCGCGGTCCTTCTCGAAGTGGTTGCGGAATTCCTTGTAGGTCGTCGAGCCAACGCAGCGGATCGTTCCGCTGGAAAGCGCGGGCTTCAAGAGGTTGGACGCATCCATCGCGCCGCCACTGGTAGCACCGGCACCGATCACGGTATGAATTTCGTCAATAAAAAGAATGGCGTCGGGCATCTTTTCGAGTTCATTCACGACCTGCTTCAGCCGCTCCTCGAAATCGCCGCGATAGCGTGTACCTGCCAGCAATGCGCCCATGTCGAGCGAGTAGATGACCGCCTCTTCCAGCACTTCGGGCACGTCACCTTCCACGATCTTGCGCGCAAGGCCCTCGGCTATCGCAGTTTTGCCCACGCCCGGATCGCCCACGTAAAGCGGGTTGTTCTTTGAACGGCGGCAAAGGATCTGCACGGTGCGGTCCACTTCGGGGCCGCGCCCGATCAGCGGATCGACCTTTCCGTCCCTGTCTCTTATACACATCTGACGCTGCCGACGAAGAGGATAGTGTAGATCT
>OJBP01001048.1_pt1 | contig 10305 bp, 9 predicted proteins | sample 1590691 | NCBI WGS metagenome assembly OJBP01 (sample SAMN05416848, study PRJEB24817) | seawater metagenome | isolation source: Sea water | place: Canada:Atlantic | collected 2013-07 | reverse complement strand
CTGGACTCTAATTTAATAAAATTTCAATAAGTACAGGGTTTTAAGGATGGGGGGGTTACTCGATATTCTGCACCTGCTCGAAGAATAAAAATATAAAAACCTTCAAAAACAGGAAATTAAAATATTTTCTCTTGTGATAAATGATCGATACTACCCAATTTACTACCCATGGATAGAAACTTTATCTCTGAGTAGCCCACATAGTTACTACCCATGATTATAAACTGGGATAAGTGGGAAACTGGGAATTCCTGATCTTTTCCGGTTTCCCGTCACCTCGTCTCAACCGAAGAAAACCTGCCAGCAAGTCTAGCAAGAGCGGCGCTCCCAGCGCACCTCTGCTGATACATCGAAGTTTGTGCTGACAGTACAAACTATTGATTTTATTGAATATTTTTTATTTTTCCTCTTGCATGCTTGAAACTTCGTGCGAGTATTTTAGAAAACGCAGGAGTTCAAAATGACGAAGTTGAAGACCATTTGTTTTGCTGTAACTACAGCCGCGCTCGCAGGTTGCGCTGCTACGCCTCGACACTATGACGACGAATCGTCCCGCGCACTGAACCTGGCCCGTGCTGGGGGCATCTACGACCAGGACCTGCGGGACTCACCAGACGGCACCCGCTCTTATCGCAAAAGCCTGTTGATGGGCGCCCTCAACCTGGCCAGTCTGACGACCTCATTAGATGCGCCGCTTCGTCATCTTACTGGCACCCAGACGCTGCTCTTCAACGCCACTGACATCATGATGACGCCGGACAACCCTTCGGCGCGACCCAGCCTGATGGGCTGGATGCCGGGATCACTAGCGGCGAACGAGGATGACGCCTATGACCACTATGTTGCAGTCGTAGATGAGGCCATCGCCCAGGCCGCCGAGTCGATGGCAATTACGGCAACGAAACTCACAGACGTGAATACGCCAGAAATTGACGGGCACCCGCTCATGCTGTGGTCAGTAAAAGCCGAGCGATATGACTGCTCCGGCGAGAACTGCATCATCGCCTACAACATCCAACAGCCGAATCACTGGAAGACACCAAGCTATGTCATCGGCGGTGAAGCTGCCAGTTATAACATCGCTGCCAACCACCCCGAGAAATACTCCCGACTGGTATTTCGGCAGTCCGGCCATGAACTCACCTTTCCAGTAGATGAATTCTATGGCGCTGTCAGCGCCGGCATGCCTCCCTGGATAGTGATGTACTTTCCACCGAACACCGTGATCCAGGACGGCGAGCCGCTCCCCTATCCGGTGTTGTATGAACAGGGCCAACAGTTGATGTTCAGGGAGCCCGATCATGAGTGACTGGCACGATGAACTTGAGTTGGCACTGCTGCCGCTGGAGGACCTGAGAGTCGATAGCGTCTACATGACTTTTGTGATCAGCAGCGCCCTGGGCGAGCACGGCATCTTTCATCAATGCAGGATCGGATACGCGGAGGACCGGCTGAGCCTAATGATCACCGCTCCCCATTGCTGGATCGAGCTCGAACAGGGCTGGTGTGTCGATCTCCGGCTTAGACAGTGGCTCGGCGATGAGGACGACCTCCCTCATGGCGTATTCCAGCCATCCAGCTACCCGCGAGTTCGATACCGAGGCACGGCGTTGGTGGTTCCACACCTGGACGTGGAAGATTTGAGGGCGATCACGAACGATGCCTACAGCAAGGTGAAACTGCCATGGCTGGCCGGGCAAGCCGCAGCGGCCTGAACCCGGGCAAAACTTGCATTTTCTCAGGTTCTGGTAGCTTCGAAGTAAAGAACTATCGGGGACTGACGCCATGGTGAGAGTGGCAAAAATCGCAGCAGTGGGGCTCGCCGGGATCGGCATTGTGGAGCTCGCCTTTAGCGGTACTGATGCAGCGCTTTACGCATGGTATCTATTTTTTGTGCTCTGGGTGGTCGTACTGCTCATTCGTTTCGCAATGGCCGCAGTCGATGCTTACAAGACGGTTTTCGCCAAGGGACCCGATGGGGAAATGACGTTTCCTGAATTCGAGGAAAAGATGGCGTCGTTCAGTCGAGGCACTGGTGCGACCGCAACCGGCGCGAGCAGCAAGGCAACTTCCGGCAACGGGAACGATGGCGGTACCGAGGGTTTCTCCGATGACGACAGGATCAACCAGATATATCGAGCGAACGATCCGTTCGGGGAATTTCTCGACTCTTGAAGTAGTTCCTTATGGGTACAGATCAGGAGAACCAGAGGTTCGAATCCGGTAACGGCCAACAGAACCACCTAAAACAGACTGGTCAGAGAGAACCGCTTATAACAGACTGAGGAGCCGACGATGTTTATTCGAGCCTACCTTCGGGCATCCACGCAGGAACAGAACGCGGAGCGAGCCCGGGAGTCACTGGTACAGTTCGCAGCCAACCACGGTCAGCGCATTGCCGCTTTCTATGTGGAGAACGTGTCCGGCGCTACCCTGCACCGCCCCGAGCTGATGAAACTGATCGCAGATTCTGGTGAGGGCGACATCGTTCTGGTTGAACAAATTGATCGGCTAGCTCGCCTCAAACAGAGTGACTGGGACTCCCTCAAGCAAAAGCTGGCCGCCAGGCGGTTGGCCATCGTCTCCCCGGAATTACCGACCAGTTGGCTCGCGCTGGAAAAGAAGGACGACACCGGTTTCACCGACTCCATTCTACGAGCGGTCAACGCCATGATGCTCGACATGCTGGCTGCGGTGGCCCGAAAAGACTACGAAGACCGCCGGCGCCGGCAGTTCCAGGGCATCCATAAAGCCAAAACCGAGGGCAAGTACCAGGGGCGGCAGCCAGACCTGAAGCGCAGACAACACATCGCCAGCTTATTGCGCAGTGGTCACAGCTACAGCGAGATCCAGGAGATATTGAGTTGCTCCCGGCACTTGATTGCGTCTGTCGCCAAAGAACAAAGACAGGCCGACGCTGCGGCCTGAACCCAACGACATGTCCTGATAGGGCAACCAACCAATGGAGAACTGAACATGCTGAATCTATCCGCCACCCTGATTGGATTCCTGAGCTTTGTCGCGGTTGTACTTATTTTCTGCATTGTTGCCTACCGCAACGCCGACCGACTGGAAGCTTTCATGAAGCGCAAGTTCCCCAAAAGCGCATCCCGACCGAACCGTAGCCGCGAATAAATCTTGGGCAAACCGTTGTTCGCTGCCGTTTCCATTAACCTCAGTTTCCGCGCTTTGACTCGACCAGACAGATTCACTCCGGCTGCCAGGAGCAATCTACCCAATGCTCTTCGTAGCGTTTCAAAAAGCTTTTCATCTCGCGAACGTTGGCGGCAGGTTCTCGGCAGGCGCGGGCACAGGTAGAAACGACATCCCGGTAGAACTCCGGAGCGACAGGCCTAATGCCGTCATAATTCATAAGCAACTCCGGAAGGCGCTCCGTGATTTTGGCTCCACGGGGCGCCATCACGAGGCTCGGGGGCTCTCCATAGGTGTTGATCAATATGTATCGCCAGCTGGGGTCTGCGGCTCCTTGGCGCGGGACAATCTCACAGGGCCGTGCATCTCCGCCGCCGGATATGCCTTCATAGACTTCTTTGATGGCCAGTGGTTTGTGAGCCACCAGGACATAAGGTCCGGCCTCTAAATATCTGCCCATCCGCTCGTCGAACTCGATGCCGAGCAAGTCTTCAAGGGCAAAACGCGCATGCCGGTCAAGGGAAGCCTTTCCCGAGGTAAACCACTGCAGTTCCCGCAGGGTGATCCCTGCACATTCGGCAACCTTTGCGGGTGGATTGGGCCAGCACGCCACAAGGTTCTTGGCAATCTCGGACGCGTTGTCATAGTCACTGTCGTCCCAGAAATCATCATCCTCGACGATATCCTCCGGTGCCTTCTCACCTGTCAGCAGCCAGGTACTGCCATCAAACCCATCGAGGTTGAAATATCGGGGCTGGTCGGGCGGAAGGGAGGTTTCCCAGGATGACAGCCATGGACCGGGTTTCCAGTCGAGCCCACCGGTCGCTGTTGTCACCGGCACTTCCACCGGTAAGGCCAGCCACTGCCGGACTCTGGCTTCAACCGCACGGCTGTTCACGCCCCTGTGATCCTCCCTGACACGAAATTCATGATCAACTTGAGCGCACCGGCAAAGGGCCTGGATGGACCTGGTAAGAGGCCGGGCATTTCCGTCGTGCTTCCTAAGCAGCCACCGACTGGAGTCCTGGGCTGAGCGCAGAGACGCTGGAAGGGATTTCTCCTTGGCATCGGCGACCTCGACCTGAATTCCGATCTTTGCCATATCCCGTACCAGTGCAGGGCTGGCCGCCGCGAGGTGGCGATTGATTCTCAGGATGTCCGGTTGGCCACGCAAGCCCTCGGCGTTACGCCACGCCTCCAGGAGAACATCCCGGAAAGCCCTGGGTTGATCGACTGAAGTGAAGGTCATCCACCGAATGGGCAACCCGGCAACGGTAATGCCATAGAGTATGAGGGAGCTGAGCCCGTACCGCTCTGCGCCCTTGATCTTAATCGGGTCCCCCACCGACACAATGCCATGCTCCGGATGGTGGAAAAGGAACTTGGCAATCGATACGTAGAAATGATGTTCTCGCGGTGAAAGCATCGCCTGTCGATTCATTTTCAAGTTAACCTGCCACTACGGCCCGTTCCGTAGCGCTCAACCCGCTGCATCCCGGCCCCGATATCTGGCTTCTGCCTCCAGTTTGAGGCGTTACCTGGATCTGCGTACTGATGCGCTCCTTTAAAGCAGGCACGTGTGAAATAATGCCGATCAGCTTGCCGTCCTGCTGCAGGCCTCCAAGAGTTTCCAGGGCGGTATCGAGGGCTTCATCGTCCAGCGTGCCAAAGCCTTCATCCAGGAACAGCGAGTCCACACGGACATTCTTGCTGGCCATATGGGACAGACCCAGAGCCAGGGAGAGACTGACGATAAAGCTTTCGCCGCCGGAAAGATTCTTCGTGGGCCGAATCTCTCCGGCCTGGTAGTTGTCAACCACATTGAGCTCCAAAGGCTGAGCATCGTGACGGACCAGCAAGTAGCGGTCGGTCATCTTCTGTAGCTGTCTGTTGGCATGGCCAATCATCATTTCAAAGGTCAGCCCCTGGGCAAAGTTCCTATACTTCTTGCCGTCTGCAGAGCCAATCAGTTCGTGCAGATTTTCCCAACGGCGGCACTCTTTGCTCTGGGCCTCGATAGCCGCTTGCTTCTCCTTTATCCGCTCCTTGGCGGCCGTATTTTCACTCAGCTTGTGCTTGAGACCGGCAATGATGTCCCGCAATTCCCTCAGAGACTCCTCGTACTCCTTGAATTGGGGTTCGAGCTCTTCCAGAGATTTGTCGGTCACTTTTCGGGCCATTTCCGTGGTCAAGCGCGTTTCCCGATCCTTTTGCCTGGCTTTCAGATCTGTTTGACGCTCGTCCAGTTCATTGGCCTTAGCCATCAGCTCACCCCTCTGCTCAGAGGGCAATCTGGCTCCCAGAAACTGTTCTTCATCTGAAAAACCAACTGGCGTAAGTGCTGCGGAGAAATCAGTTTCCATCCTTCCCAGTTCTGGCTCTCGCTGGTCGATCCGCTTTCTCAGGGATTCGACATGGGCCTTTGCGGTATGCCACCTTTGCTGTAGTTGATTATGCTGATCTCTTGCCTGCCTCTCGGCACCTTCGGCGTCAAATACCGCCTTATTCAAACCGCGCTCTTCTTCGTCGGGATTCTTGTCGTCGTAAAGTGCTTTGCGCTCATCATTTCCTGCGGCAAATTCCGTTTTCAGTGTTTCCAGGCGCTCCCGTTTTTCGGCCAGGGCAGTGCTTTGGGTTTCGATAACCGCATCCAGTCTCTTGATCTCACTGTCGAGGTCGGCAACCTGTCTCTCGATGTCCGCCTTCTTCTTGACCTGGGCCTGCCATTCCTTCAGCCGTGCTTTGAGAGTCTCAAGCAGCGATGAAATGTCCGTTTCAGGGATGTTCTTAATACCAAGCGGCAGGAGCCTGGAGGAAACTGCGTGCCTGCGTTCGGCAAAGTCTGCACGGAGCTTTTCCAAGCTGCCCTTTACCTCGGAAAGTGTTCTTTCGGCAGCCTTTTTGTCATTAGCCGCCGCTGACTCCAGCTTTTCCGCCTCCGTCAGGTAATTACGGGCCAAGTTTTCAGCCTCTTCAAGTTTCTTGATGGCGGCTTCCTGATCCTCCGCTTTGTTGATCAGCTTGGTCAGCGTTTCGATCTTCTGTTCAGTTTCATCAGAGGCAGGAACATTCCCTTCCGCGAAGGGATGCTCGGTGGCACCACAAAGTGGGCAGGGCGTGCCGTCTTCCAGTTTCGCCCGGTGATTTTCAAGCTCGGCTATTTTGGTAAGGAAGGCCATTTCACGCAGCAGAGTTTCCTTCTCCGTGCGATATTCGCGCAGCAAGCGGCCCCCCAGTAGCTGGCTCAAAACATCTTTGCCTTGCTGAAGCTTCTTTGATGCGTCCTCCAGCTCCTGCTTCCGAATGCTGGATTGCTTCTGACAGTCGTCGAGTGACGTTGTCGCCTGTTTCAAAGCATTCGCGGCCTTTTCTTGATCGCTCTCTTTTTGAAGGGCTTCGCTTTGCCTAGAGAGCAAGCCTCTCAACTGCTCTTCAACACCAGCCAGGCCGCCGATCAGCCATTCATCCCGGGCATTCTCCTTGAGATACCCTTCAACAAGCTCCAATGCCTGTTGGGCCTTAATACGCTTCTCCTGTTCCTTGAGCCGGGTTTGTGTATCTGCGTCAATCTTTGCCGAATCCTTCTTGCAGGCCTCATCACCCGCCGTAACGGCCTTTTCCTGATCGGCAAGCCTTTGATCGAGGGAGCGAACCTTTTGCAATATCGGAACGGCCGCTTTCAGCTTTTCTTTGGTCCGAGCGGTTTGCTGCTCAGCCGCGCTCATCGTCTCGGCTTGCTCCTTGGCGGAGGATTCCAATCCAGGGAGAGCCTCTTCCTCAGTTTTCAATGCCTCTTTGTCATCTGCCTGCTGTTTGCGGGTGGCCGTAAGCGTCGCATATACGCCATCAAGCGAGGCGGCACTCAAAGCCCGGTGGAGCCTTTCACGATCCGGCTTGAACGCCTCGATATCGACTTTCAGTTTGCTCTCTTCACCGGCAAGATTGACGATTTCCTTCTTTAATCCATCGATGATGGAGAGCCAGGCAATGGCCTTCCCGGCGTCGGCGGACTTGGCGGCAAGGTCTGTCTCCTCCTTCTGCCTTGTCTCGAGTGTCTGCGCAATCTCTTGTTCCTGCTCCGGCTCGAGAATCGCGATGCCTGCTGTTTCAGCCTGGAGTAAGTTCAGCTTTTCCCGCTCTTCGCGCTGCCGCTCATGGACACGGATGGATATCTCACTGTAAATCTCTGTGCCCGTTATCTGCTCCAGTATCGGTGCCCGATCATCCGGTGCCGCCTGAAGGAAAGCGGCGAAGCCGCCCTGGGCCAGCAACATGGAACGGGTAAAACGATCAAAGTCCATACCGGTAGCCGACTCGATCTGGTCGGCTACACCTCTCATCTTGGATTCGAAAATCTCGCCGGAATCAGCATTGGCAATTTCATGTTTCGGAGCCTGGAGCTCGCCATCCGGCTTCTTGCGTGCCCGATGCTGGCTCCAATGACAGCGGTAACGCCCACTCTGGGTTTCAAAGGTCACCTCAGCAAAACATTCGCCGGTCTGCCGGGACATGATTTCGTTTCCGCTCTTGGTAACCTTGTTCAGGCGAGGCGTCCGCCCATAGAGGGCAAGGCAGATAGCATCGAGGATCGTAGTCTTACCCGCGCCGGTCGGGCCGGTAATGGCGAAGATGCCGTCAGCCACGAAGGCCGGGTGCATCAGGTCGATTTCCCACTCGCCTACCAAGGAGTTCAGGTTTTTGAAGCGTACCTGCAGTATTCTCATCGACAGCCCCTCTATTCCGCCTTCACGTCATCTTCATAGAGAGACGAAACAGTTTCCTGGTAGGCCCGTAGCAGTTCAGACCGCTGATCTTCAGGCACCTGATGAACGGCCAGGCAACGCTCGAACACGTCATTTACGTCCAGGTCGTCGAGTGTCTCCTCTTCATGGATTTGTCCCAGCACATGGTCGATGATGCGATTGTTTTTGATCCGGAGGATCTCCACTCCAGTGCCAGAGACGGCGGTCTCCAGACGTTCGCGCAGGTCGGCAATGACTTCCTCACCTTCGTAGATGACTTCGACCCAGCCTTGAAAGTCTGTTGCCGACAGCTCGAGCATACGGCTTGAGATGTTCTCCCAGTCTCCCTTAACGCGTTCGAGCTTTTGAAACACTGGCACGTCGATCAGCTGCACGGATGGCGACTTGCCCTGGCCCTCTCCATGATTAAAAGCAACGAGGCAAACGCTCTTTTGCTGTTTTGCCTCCCCGAACCCCATGGGGAGAGGGGAGCCACTGTACCTGATGGTCTCTAGGCCATTCACCTTCTGAGGGACGTGGAGGTGTCCAAGCGCCAGATAGTCAAAGCTCGCTGGAAAAATCCCCGCCGTCACATGCGCCAGGGAGCCAACGTAAAGTTCGCGTACACCATCACCGTCGATGGTTTGTCCGCCGGCGGTAAACAGGTGCCCCATGGCCACAATGGGAATATCCACTCCGAGTTCCTCACGTTTCTGCTCAGCGAAGGCAGCGACTTCGGCGTAATGAGAGCGAATCCCCGCGAGCAGTTTCCGCTCCTTATCCTCGACGCTTTCACCCGCTTCCGCCACCCTGATATACCTGTCCCGGAGGTAGGGCACGGCGCAAACGATCAGCTCCGGAGCGTTCAGCTCATTGCGGAGCACCAGTACTTCATCTTCCAGGGACTCAGAACTACTGCCGACCACGTGGACATCCAGGGCTTTGAGCAGCTCTCTGGGGGCATTGAGGAAGGAAGGCGAATCGTGGTTGCCCGCGATAACGACAGCATGCCGGCAAGATGAAGCTGCCACCCTGCACAGGAACCGATAATAGAGTTCCTGTGCACGATTGCTCGGGGCGCTGGTGTCAAAGACATCGCCCGCCACCAGCAGCGCATCGATTTCATTCTGCTGAATCGTCTCAGCCAGCCAGGTCAGAAAAGCCTCGAACTCTTCGTAGCGCTTTCTCCCGTAAAGGGTGCGGCCGATGTGCCAGTCGGATGTGTGGAGGATTTTCATTGATCCTCCGCCGCTGCCTGTGGTTCCTCAATAGGCTCTTCAGTCACGCCGATACTTTGAAGTAACGCGGCATACTGATCAGGGTCCTTTTCCTTAATCTTCCGCAAGATGAAATTTGCTGTGGTCTTCATCTCTGGAACATCGATAGGTAAAACACTTCGTTCAAATACACCCGCCAAATGGGAAAACTCATTATTGATACGATCCGTAAGTGATGCGGCCAAGGCATCATCTCCAAAAAACCGCGTTAACTTGTCATCTTTCTCCACGGCATTTGGATACTTGTAGTACAAGAATGCCTCAAGAAACTTACGGGCATTGTTCCCAAAGTTGTAGTAGCAATCATGATTTTCATCACTCTCGATCTGTGCGTGAGCACATTTATAAATTTGATGGAACAAGAAATTGAACTCAGTAACATAGTCCTTAAGGTATCGAGGCATCAACTTGATGTTGCTGGTCTGATTCGTTCGTGTAATGATGAGAAATTGAGATTTGTTTTTGTTCATCGCACCAGGAAGCCGCTTAAGATACTTCAGAAAATCCAGGTTGTGAGTCGATATAAATAACTGCTTAAAGCGGTCACGTTCTTTTTCCTCCCCGCCATCTTCATATTTCTCCGGGGTTACAATCTCTGCATTAATAAGGCTGTAGACAAAAAATATATGGTTTGCATCAAGACTGGATATGGGATCATCAATCCAGATGATAGGCTGATTACCTTTAGTTTCGATATCATCAAGCTTTGCCATGAAGTAACAAAAAGCTATCAGGCTACATTCACCCTCACTTAGGTGGAATGCCTGCTTGCCGTTGCGTGTTACTTCAAACCGGTATCCCGATGAAGTATCTCCGGGATTTTCTTCAATGGCTCTGAGTGAAAGGGACTGGTGGCCGAAGAAGTTATTCAGATAGTCGTTAACCCGGTCAGCACCCTTGCTTTCATCTTTCAGTTGGGCCTTCAGCTCACTGATCTTTGCTCGTTTTGTATCAAGCTTTTCCTTTACAGAGTTCTTAGCTTCCTCCGCTTTTTCCATTGCCTTATTTAGCACGTCAATGGCTGTGCATTCTTCTTCATATTTTATGTCGTTAATGAATGTATGAACTTCATGAAGGCGGAGGGCTGTCTCTTATACACATCTCCGAGCCCACGAGACGGACTCCTATCTCGT
>OJBP01001039.1_pt1 | contig 10398 bp, 7 predicted proteins | sample 1590691 | NCBI WGS metagenome assembly OJBP01 (sample SAMN05416848, study PRJEB24817) | seawater metagenome | isolation source: Sea water | place: Canada:Atlantic | collected 2013-07 | reverse complement strand
ACGTAACAGGAAACAGCGGATTGATTACTATTTCAGAAAGTATTGTTTCAGGTAACGAAGCTGCTCAAGAAGGTGGTGGTTTATGGAACCAAAGTGGAACGATGATGGTTGTTGAAACAACTACAATCGATTCAAATAGCACATTTGGTACTGCTGCCGATGACGGTGGAGCTGGTATCTTCAACAATGGAGGTATAGTAGAAGTTAATACATCTACAGTATCTAATAATATTGCTTCAGGAGCGACAAGTTCTGGTGGTGGTATTCACAATGCCGATGGCGGTGATGTAACTGTAATGGTAAGTACTATTTCAGGAAATACAGCAAACGGTTCTGGTGGTGGAATCCACAACAACGGAAACAGTTTTGACATCAATGCGGCTACGATAGCAATGAATGAAGCATTAGCAAATGGAGGCGGTATTAGTAGTATGACTAATACTTCGCTTAAAAACACATTGGTTGCTTTAAACAGTGCAGCGAATGGTCAAGATGTTTCAGGAGTATTTGCTTCTAATGATTATAACTTAATTGGGACAGACGACGAAGGTGCGTTCCCTGAGCAAGCTAATGATATTGAAGAAGTAGACCCATTGGTTGGACCGCTACAAGATAATGGTGGTTTAACAAATACACATCAATTATTGGAAGGTTCTCCAGCATATAATGCAGGTGATCCAGCCGATCAGTTTAATGATCAAATTGACCAAGCTGTATTTGATGATGTTCGTGATATTGGTGCTTTTGAAGCACAGGAAATATTACTTGCTATCGAAGATATAACTGAATCTGGTAACGGAATTGTAATTTACCCGAACCCTTCAGAAGGAGTGGCAACGGTAGAAATTCCTGAAACTTTTGGAACAGCTATTCAAATTACGATTATTGAATTAGGTTCTGGTAAGATTGTAAATAACCTTACAACATCTTTCGGAGCAACCGAACTCAATTTTAGTGCAATGGCTAACGGAGTATATATAATCAATGTAACTTCAGAAGAAGGAACATCAACACACCGTTTGATATTGGCTAAATAATTATAATTAGTTTAAAGTGGAAAGCCTCTTTCATTTAGTTGAAAGGGGCTTTTCTTTTTTGAAGTTAAAGCTGTGCACATACCCAAAACTAAGTTCGGTAAAGTCTGCTTGTCCTAGGTTGGAATTTATATAGGTACCTACAAAAACATTGTGCTTAGGGGGGCTTCTGGTACCGATGAGGTAATACTTTAAACCCAGTCGGGATGAAATTAATTTCTTCATTTTAAACTTGGTATCAAATTCACCTAAAACAATATTACTGTCTTCGGGAATTTCAGCAGGAACATAAGACCAACCTTGATTAATACGCCAGTCTATTTTATAGCCTGGTTTATGCAAGTTAAAGCCAACTTGTAAATTTATTCCAAAGTGGTTTAACAGCACCTCACCATTAATAAATAGCCCTAAGTTACTTGCACTCCATGTAGGATGCTCTTTAAAAGAATCAAACTCACGTCCATCTTGTACTAACGATTCATTGTTTTCTATATAATCGTAATAATGTTGATAAAAACGATAGTACATTCCTATTCCCACTTTCCAAGTATTGTTAAAAACCTTTCCATATTCCCCAGAAAAAATATAAACACCTTTCTTTTCATTAAAGGGTTTTGCAAGTACCTGCAGGCCATAACCTGGACGTAAAGCGAGGTAACTGTATCTACTTGCTGGAAAAACACGTTTGTTTTTTTCAGAGTAAAAAGTAGGTTCAGCGTTATTTTTTATATCTGCGGAAACACCAACTAAAAAAGAGTTAAACCCTTGATTTGGTAATCTGGTGTGCCCATTGGAGTGATGCGAATACCCAAGACTTGCTCGCCAATCGATGTTTCTTGTAGATAAAACGTTGTAGTGCCCAAAAAGCTTAAATGACCATGTAATATCTGTAGTGACGGCTTCATTGTTAGGATTGGCGATGGAATCGTATTTTTTTGTAAAATAAGAAGCTCCAGTGCCAACCTGTAAGGTTATTTTTTTACTTTTAAATGCATTGAATTCAATAAATGGTAATATTGAAAAGGCAGCCCCTAAGTTTTCAGTATTTCCAAAATCGGTATATCCTATACTTATTCCTGTTCTAGGTCCTTTAAGGCGATGTGCCCATTCTTGCGTATTGTTATCGTGTTCCCACCCAAAACTAACAAGAGCTTGTGTTTGCAATCCGTGGTCTGGAAAATAGCTGTTAGCTTCGGCGGTAATGCCCAATAATACTTCAGGCGAAATAATAAAGTTTGATTTTTTAGATAAAGAGTCAGGTTGTTGTGCAAACAACCCAAATGAAAATAATAATAAAGAGGTTAGTATAGTTTTCTTCATAAAAAACTGCAAGAAACAATATAAATGTTACTTTTAAAAATTTAAGGGATTTTTTAGTGCTATTTTTTACAGGCTAACTATTGGAAAAACTAGATTTATTTATTTCTGAAATGGCTTCTACGGCTTGGGGGCTACCTTTACTATTGCTTCTCATTGGTGGCGGACTGTATTTGTTGATACGTATACAGTTTTTACCTTTTCGATATTTAGGTCACGCTATCGCAGTTTTACGGGGTAAATATGATAATGAAAGTGATAGCGGTGAAATTTCACATTTCCAGGCCTTAACGACGGCCCTTTCTGCAACTGTGGGCATGGGTAATATTGCAGGGGTTGCTGTGGCTATAGCCCTAGGAGGCCCTGGAGCGGTTTTTTGGATGTGGGTGAGTGCCGTCATCGGGATGTCCACCAAGTTTTTTACAGCTACGCTTGCTATTTTGTATAGAGGAAAAGATAGCGATGGCAAAATTCAAGGTGGTCCTATGTATTTTATTATGGAAGGTTTGGGCAGAAAGTGGAAACCATTGGCCGTTGTATTTAGTATTGCTGGGTTAGTGGGTGCTTTACCTGTTTTTAACGTAAACCAGTTAACTCAAGCTATTAATGATATTTTACTGAAACCTGCCGGTTTATATTACGGATTTTCGAGTGACTTAATTATTGGTGTTATTTTAGTATTGATTACTTCAATAGTGATATTAGGTGGGCTATCCCGTATAAGTAAAACAGCTTCTAAATTAGTCCCTGCTATGGTGGTTTTCTATTTTGTTATGGTGCTAATTATTTTAGGGGTGCATATTGATGTATTACCTTATTATTTCAAACTCATATTTACAGATGCTTTTTCAGCTTCATTTTATAAAGGCGATGCATTTTTAGGCGGAATCGTTGGCGGAATCATCTTATTGGGAATTCGTCGTGGAGCTTTTTCTAACGAAGCAGGGATAGGTACAGCACCTATGGCTCATGGAGCTGCAAAAACCAATGAGCCCATTCGTGAAGGACTGGTAGCGATGTTAGGTCCGGCTATAGACACCCTTATTGTATGTACATTAACGGCATTGACCATATTAGTGACTGGTGTTTGGCAAAGCAGCGATGCAAATGGAGTGAGTTTAACGGCTACTGCATTTGCAGATGGCATTCCTAACTTTGGCAAATATGCTTTATTGCTCTGTATTGCTGTTTTCAGCATATCATCCTTATTTTCATATTCGTATTATGGAACCAAGTGTATGTCCTTTTTGTTCGGTGCTAAATACAAAGGATATTATAACTACATCTATATTGTAAGTATTATTATGGGAGCTACTACATCGTTGAGTATGATGATTAACTTAATTGACACCTTTTTTGCATTAATGGCTGTACCCACAATGACTGCAACTATTTTGTTGGCACCACGGGTAATAAAAGAAGCTAAAAAATATTTCGGGAATTTAAAACTGAAATAGGGTAGATTACTTATCTATCTCCTTTAAAAAAGAATTCAGTTTTTTAGTCAGTTTTTCTGCCCCTTCTGGGTTAAGATGGTTTTCATTTCTGAAATCTTCAACTTTGAAGTCCGAATCTTTTTCAGTATTCAGAAAGTAAACGTTTTCATAAGTATTATCTACATAATCTAGGATACTGTCCCTTCTTCTTAAAACATTTGGGTTCCTTAGTTCATTGTAATTTGGAAAAGTAGGGGGGCTTAAAACAACTACTTTCAAGTTTCTTTCTAAACAATATTCAATCATTTTATAAAAGTACTCGCTATTATATTTAAAAACCTTAACGTCTTCTCTTTTATATATTTTAACGGGCTTAGTTATAATAGCGGTACTGTCATAATTCAGTTTTCTAAATTTTCCTTCATAATGATTTAAATCAAAACCATACTTATTGTACACATCAGGAATGCTGTCCTTAAAATAATGCGTAAGGAGCATTTCAGAAAATTTACCAGGATGCGACTTAAAAAGAAGGCTATCAATGGGGGTTACAGAACGTCCAAACGTATTCACATGATAATACTTAAGGAAGAGACTGTTTTTCCAAAAATATTTAGATCTGTGGTGTAGTTCAAAATGACCGTAGGATACTTCAAAAACAACCGTTTTAAGATTAGGGAATCGCTCTATAATCCCTTGTAGGATTTTAAAATCTGTATTATGGTGTTGCCCTCGTGAGCTTAAATTGATAGCTGGTTTACTTAAAAAAGTAGGGTTGATGCCACTTTGTATTTGTGAAGAGCCAAAAACCATTGTTTTAATATTCGAGCTTTCCTCATCCATATAATTTTTTATGATAGAAAAATTATTGGGAATGTTAGAAACTGTTACCTCAATAATACCATAGGCAAGGATCACTGGTATAAAAAACACGCAGCACAGCTTTAAAAACCGAAGTTGGTTTTTTTTAAAACTGAAAATAGATAAATTCTTCTTTGGGTCCGGCATATCGTATGATGAAAAAGACAAACAAATAATATATAATCCAACGGATGGGTCTGCTATATTTTTGTTCTAAAAATTCAAATGGATGGTTTTTGTTTCGGGTTATGACTTCCATAACAATTAATAAAGGTACAAAAAGTACCCGAAGACCAATTTCTAATGAAAAGGGTTTACTTGGTATAAAAGAGCCAATTCTATTAATAATATTTAAAGCCATATCAAAAGTTTCAGCCCTAAAGAAAATGCAGGAGGTCATGATCAAGGTAAAGCTGTAAATTACGGTAATGGGTAGCGGCATTTTCGTCAAAAAGTAATTGATGTTATAAGTTTTACCTTTAACAGTCATGGGAATCCTTTCAACTGAAATAGTAATGGCCTGAAAAACACCAAAAAATATAAAGGTCCAATTGGCGCCGTGCCAAAGCCCAATAAGGGTCATGGTGATGAAAAGTGCAACCGTTCTGGAAACATAACTTCTTTTCCAATTTTGTATAAGTGGGGCATAGACATAGTCTGTAAACCATTTGGTAAGGGTTATGTGCCATCGTTGCCAAAACTCAGCCACGCTTCGTGACAAATAAGGAATATTAAAGTTCTTGCTCAATTTAAACCCAAACATCTTGGCAGTACCAATGGCAATGTTAGAGTAGCCGGCAAAATCACAATATATTTGAAAAAAGAATAGGACTGAAGCATATAACAAGGATAAGCTTCCATAACTATCTGGTTCAGAATAAATAGTATTTACGGCCAAGGCTACATTATCGGCCACCACCATTTTCATAAAAAGGCCCCAAAGTATTTGGCGTAACCCATCAACAACCAATTGGCTTTCAAAAACCCGTTCTTTTTTAAATTGAGGAAGCAATGACTTAGCTCTTTCAATAGGACCTGCAACCAACTGTGGAAAAAAGCTGACAAAGCATAAAAAATTCAATAGGTTATAAGTTGGTTTAATACGGTTACGATACACATCGATGCTATAGCTCATCGTTTGAAATGTATAAAAGCTCAACCCTACAGGAAGTATAATATTTAAAGTGTTGTAAGTGTATCCTTGCGTACTTAAGTGAAAGAGATTAGCAAATCCTTCGGCAAAAAAATTGTAATATTTGAAAATAAAAAGAACCCCTAAATTCCAAATAACACTTAAAAGGAGATAGAGTTTTTTATTGCTCTTTACTTTAGAAGCGCTTATGGCCCTACCTGCTAAATAATCCACGAATGAGCTGGCAATGATGAGTGATAAAAAGCGCCAATCCCACAAACCATAAAAAATATAGCTTGCAACTAAAAGGACTATGTTTTGACCTTTTATACGTTTAAAACCCACAGCCCAATAGGTGAGGAGCACAACAGGTAAAAAAAGCCCAAAAGAAAATGAGTTGAATAACAAAGGCTAGCTTGTTTTAACGCCAAATATAGCAAAAACGAGAAGAGAAAAAATTATAAAAGTAAAAAAGCCCGAAGATTAATTCGGGCTTTGTATTCTTTGAAAAAAGATATTTTATAAACCTCTAATTAATACATTATCAAAAGCAATATCTTCATCTCCGCTATTCAAACTCATAGAGATACGGATGGAAACCGTGGTTGAGTTAGTAGGGTTGTTGCTAGTATTATTTTCAAACGCAGCTCTAAAAGGTTTAAAAGTGTCTGTAATTTCTTCTCCATCACCGGTACCATCTAAATCTGTATCTACTCTGGGGATATTATTTGTACCATTTCCACTAGACAAGTCATTTTCAATTGCAAAAATTGAAGTCCAAGTTGTACCACCGTCAAATGAATATTCAACCTTGATGTGATCTGGAGTATCCCAGTCTTCATCTCCATCACTAGATTGATCTTCTGCAAAAATTGCATCAAAATAAATAGTAGAATAGAGAGATACGTCTAAATTATCAAAGGAAATATTTTGAGTAGCTGAAGCACCTTCCCCATCTATATCTTGTGCAGCAAAAAAACTATTGCCAACTACATCTATAAAATTAACAGAACCGACATAATCACTCCCATCAGTACGAATAAAATAATCGCCAGAACCATCAGTAAACTCAGGAATACTTGAAATATAGTTAACATCTGCATCTTCAAAGTCTTCAAAAACTAAGTTGTCAAGACATCTAAAAGAATTATCTGTTCTAAATGTACCCGATTTTTCCGCTGAAGTACCTCTTCTGAAATACCAAAGACCAACAAGCTCAGAACAATTAGGCGTATTGGTTGAGTATCCCATTTGCCCTGTCCACTCAACTGGGTAACTATTTGTGCCCACTGTAAAACCAACAGACGATACTCCGTCACCACTTTCGGCATTACAAAAAGTTAGATCACCATTGGTAGCATCAACTGTACACCCGTTTTGTATTCCATCACCAAAATAAGTTTGGCCATTAAAATTCATTTGGGTACTGTACGTTTGATCTCCTGTTCCGTCATTACTAATCATCACATTAAATGTCATAGGTTCAGGATTTCCACAATCTACACAGTTATAAGTACCAGTAAAATTTACAATTGGATTTTCACTTGTAGATTTGGCAGCTAGAATAGAACTTGATGTATTTTTAAAAACTACATTTTCTACAGTTACATTTTCACCATATTCATCAGCAGAAAAAGTAAATTTAAAGGCTTTTGATGAAAATTCTAAATTAGAAATCGCTTCACCTTTATATACTTTTTTATTTGCCTTGGCTTCATAGACATCACCGTCTTGGGTTGTTAAAGTAGCAGTAGGGTAATTAGTTGGATTAACTGAAGCTGCCAAAATATTTTTGTTAGGAAATATAATGTCAACCTTTGCTCTATATTTAGAGTCTACCGTAGTAAATACACCTTTATATAAGCCTAAATTAGATTTATTGTTTGCAAGTTCTTGTGTTAAATCCTGCTCTTGATTTGTAAGTTCATTAGTGTCAACACTACATGAAGCAACTAATAGTGCAACAGTAAATGCGTAAAATAATTTTTTCATAAATAATTTAATTTGTGAGGGTTATTTTTTTAAACGGAGCAAATTTATAGTTTTTAACAAATTATTATGTTAAATGTGCATTAAATATGTTTTATGTATTCAAAACTGAAAAACGAAAGGGTTTACTCAAAATAACTAAAGGTATCACCGTCTTTAAGTTTTAAAAGCGACTCATAAATAAGCTTAATTACGTTTTCTACATCATCTCGATGTACCATTTCAACAGTAGTGTGCATGTAACGTAGCGGGAGTGATATTAAAGCACTGGCAACCCCCATATTACTGTAAGCAAAAGCATCGGTATCGGTCCCTGTAGCTCTCGATAGTGCAGCTCTTTGAAATGGTATTTTTTTACCTTCTGCGGTATTAGTTATTATATCTCTAAGTTTTTGCTGAACAGCAGGGGCGTAAGCAACTACCGGTCCTTTACCAATCTCGACATCACCTTGTTTCTTTTGCTCAATCATAGGGGTGCTAGTATCGTGCGTAACATCAGTAACAATAGCTGCGTTGGGTTTAATTCGTTCGGCGATCATTTGTGCGCCACGTAAACCAATCTCTTCCTGTACCGAATTAGTGATATAAAGACCAAAAGGAAGCTTTTTCTTGTTTTCTTTTAACAGACGGGCTACTTCGGCAATCATAAAACCACCCATTCTATTGTCTAATGCCCGACAAACAAACTTATCATCATTGAGTATATGAAACTCATCGGGGTATGTTATTACACAGCCAACGTGAATTCCCATTTTTTCAACTTCTTCTTTATCCTTGCGCCCTACATCAATAAAAATATTGTCAGGTTTTGGAGCAGCTTCTTTCGATTTGTTACGTGTGTGTATCGCTGGCCAACCAAAAACACCTTTTACAATTCCATTTTTGGTGTGGATATTCACAATTTTTGAAGGAGCTATTTGATGGTCACTACCACCATTTCGTACTACATATAATAATCCATTGTCACTTATATAATTAACGTACCAAGAAATTTCATCGGCATGACCCTCAATAACTACTTTGTATTTAGCATCTGGGTTTATTACCCCAACTGCACTTCCGTAGGTATCGGTAATAAACTCATCAACATAAGGCTCTAAATAATCCATCCACATTTTTTGCCCGTCCCATTCATAACCAGTAGGGGCTGCGTTATTGAGATATTTTTTTAAAAAAGAAAGTGATTTTTTGTTCAGGATAGATTTTGCCATAAAGGATATTTTTACTGTTGTTAAAATGTTGTGATCAAAATTAATAATTAAATACAAACTCAAACGTTTCAGAATATATAATTTTGGAACAATTTTCGCTTATGAATTGCAAAAAGAATTTTGAATGAGATTGAAACAAAAAATAATATACATAACACTCTTCATGTTTTTTGCTAAAACAGCAATAGCACAAGTAATAGGGCCAGTTAATGAAAAACAAGTTGATACCACCCAAAAACTATACTATATAGTAAAGGGAGATACCATACCAAGAGAATTCATTAATCTAGAAGAAGTTGTTTTATTGAATAAATTAAAGTTTAATTCAAAAAATGATAGGAGGCGTTACCTAATACTACGTCGAAAAACTCGTAAAGTATATCCATATGCAAAATTGGCAGCAGAACGATTGACAACGATGAGTGAACGCCTATCAGAATTCCCCGAAAAGAGACAAAGAAGAAAGTATACAAAACGGGTTCAAAAGTATATAGAAGAAGAGTTTTCAGAGAAACTAAAAAAACTCACCCATACCGAAGGCCAGATACTTGTTAAATTAATACACCGGCAAACTGGGCGTACCGCTTTTGAGCTTGTAAAAGAACTCCGTACCGGGTGGCGTGCATTTTGGTACAATACCACAGCAAGCCTTTTTGAAATATCGCTTAAAGAAGAATATCAACCTTTTGTTAATAAAGAAGACTATATAATAGAAGATGTTTTAGAAAGATCCTTCCAGTCCAACATACTGGAAAGGCAAGAACCCGCTTTTAAAATTGATTACTTAGACCTCACAGAACACTGGAATACCACTACAGTTAAAAATTAAAGTAGTCTTAGCTTGCCCATAAAAAATAGTTGGCTTATCTTTGCTGTTCGCTCTTTTTGGTAGTAGGGGTAAAACCTGAAAATGTAAATGCAGTAGCAGTATTTAGAAAGTTCAAATTATTTCTGGTTTGATATAAAATTTAAACCTTCGAATAAGTTCAAAACAAAACAATCTAATTTGTTTTGTTTTCAAAATACTGCAAAACAGCCTCTTAAAAAAAAGTTTAAAAAAACTTTAAAAAAGATTTGGTGGAAAGAAATAAAAGGCTGTATATTTGCACCCGCTTACAAACAGTGAGTGAGTTCTTAAACAGACGAAAGGAATAGTAAATACAGTGGTTCAAGTCCATTGCGTCTAACAAAATAAGACTTAAATTTTAAGTCGAGTTTAAAGTTCATTGATATATTGAAATTGACAGCGAGATGTAAAATGGAAACGTTTTATGTCGAGATTGAAAAACTAAACTAAGTATAATCCTTGAGATTTTTTTGGGTAGGGCTTTTTGGTTGTGGTATATTATATTATTTAAGATTCTACGATGAAGAGTTTGATCCTGGCTCAGGATGAACGCTAGCGGCAGGCCTAACAC
>OJBP01001021.1_pt1 | contig 10621 bp, 10 predicted proteins | sample 1590691 | NCBI WGS metagenome assembly OJBP01 (sample SAMN05416848, study PRJEB24817) | seawater metagenome | isolation source: Sea water | place: Canada:Atlantic | collected 2013-07 | reverse complement strand
TACACTATCCTCTTCGTCGGCAGCGTCAGATGTGTATAAGAGACAGATATAAACCTCCCTTTTACGGAACCATTATACAGCACAGTTGAAAAACTAGATGTAAATCCACAAAATGTTCCTGCGAGAACTGTTTCAGAAGAAATTCCTGAAAACTTACATGAACTCGTTGCGCAATGGAACAATAGTTCTAAAAAGATGATTTTAGTAGGGGTATTATCTCCAAATAGTGTTGAAGAAAAATATATTGATGCTTTGGCTAAAGATGAAAGTGTATTGGTATTCACCGAAACCACTTCAAACTTACATCATAAAAACTTTATCCCGGCTATCGATCAACTTATCACATCGCTAGATGAAGAAGATTTTAAAGCCTTGCAGCCTGATATCTTACTTACCTTTGGTGGGATGGTGGTTTCAAAACGAATCAAGAAATTTTTGCGGAACCATAAACCAAAAGCACATTGGCATGTGGATGCCAAAAAAGCATATGACACGTATTTTTCGTTGAGTCAACATATTAAAACAACACCCAATACCTTTTTTAAGGCTTTTTTGCCTAAAACCAAACAAGTTTCTAGCCCATATCAGCATAACTGGTTAGCTAGTAAAAATAAGCGTACGACATTACACCATAAATATATTTCGACAGTTCCATATTCAGATTTTAAGGTGTATTCTGAAATTTTTAAATACTTACCGAACAATACACAAATACAAGTAGCCAATAGTGCTGCTATACGGTATGCGCAATTATTCGATATTCCATCGGCTGTTCAGGTATTTTGTAACAGAGGAACCAGCGGAATTGACGGCAGCGTGAGCACAGCAGTAGGAGCAGCCTATGCTTCACAATTGCCTACGGTTTTAATTACGGGTGATTTAAGTTTTTTCTATGATAGTAATGGCTTGTGGAACAATTATATTTCTTCAAATTTCAAAATTATTTTAATAAATAACAGTGGTGGCGGTATTTTCAGAATTTTGCCCGGCGCTAAGGACACACAACACTTTAACCAGTTTTTTGAAACACGGCACCAACTAACAGCGCAGCATCTTTGTAAAATGTATGATTTTGAATACCTTTCAGTGAATGATGAAACTACTTTAAAAGAACGGTTGAACCATTTCTTTTCTGAAATAAACTCTTCTTCTGAAAAACCTAAAATTCTAGAGGTGTTTACCCCTTCCGAAGTTAACGATATTGTTTTGTCGGATTATTTTAAGTTTATTAACTAATTTTTTTTAGATTCTAACAAAGCTGTTCCCCATTCATAAGCTTCAATAAGGCTTGGAAATGAAGCATGAGGTTTATTGAAAAACTTAGACTCCAGTGCTGCATTCTTTTTTCCAATTTTATTGTCATAAACAATAGAAAAACCTTTTAGGGTGGGGATTTTTTCCAAATATTTATAATCCTGTGGTTTTAGCGAATACGAGTTTATTCTATTTGAAATATACACCCAAGATGAAGTGTTTAAATAATTTAAGCCTTTTACGAGAATAGGGAACGCATTAGTATAAGAAAGTGTAACACCTTCATTCGCTTCTACAATAACAATTTTACCATAAATGTAAATAGTACCAATATCACTATTCAATATGTCTTTCAGTATTGCTGAGTCTGGCAAATCATGATGTATAGGTCTCGCCTTCATATTATGTGAAGTTAATAAAAAGTAGGATACTCTTAACCTTATTTGTTAAATAAATAATCATATAATATAGTACCTTTGCAATATGATTAATATAGGACAATACCAAACATTTACCATTTTACGAGAAACCGATCCGGGATTATTTTTAGGAGATGAAGCGGAAGAAGAAAATGAAATTTTATTACCCCATAAATACAAACCCGAAGCATTTGAAATAGGGGACGAAATAGAAGTTTTTGTTTATCTAGACAATGAAGAACGCCCCATAGCAACTACACTTGAACCATATGTTACGTTAAATGAATTTGCGTATCTACAATGCAGCGATGTAAACAAATACGGTGCATTTATGGATTGGGGGCTAGAGAAACAATTGTTTGTTCCTTTTAAAGAACAAGCTCGTCCTATGACAGCTGGTAGCTGGTATATAGTGTATTTATATTTAGACGATAAGACCAATCGATTAGTAGGTTCTAGCAAAACAAATCGCTTTGTAGATAATACGACGGTAACAGTTGAAATGTATGAAAAAATAGACATTTTAGTTACGCATTTAACCGAAAAAGGGGCCAATGTTATTATTAATGGAAAACACCACGGACTTATTTACGTGGACGATATTTTTGAAGATATTCGCTCTGGAGACCGTTTAAAAGCATACGTTAAAAAAGTACGGGAAGACAATAAAATAGACGTTGTATTACAAGCGCCAGGGTACCGAAGTATAGAACCCAACGCCAACTATATTTTAGATGAATTAAAAGCTGCTGGCGGTTTTTTACCGTTACACGATAAAAGCGATCCAGAAACGATTAAAAACGAATTAGGCCTAAGTAAAAAAAGCTTTAAAAAAGCAATAGGGAGTCTTTATAAAGACAAACAGATTACTATTAAAAGTGACGGAATTGAGTTGGTGTAATTTAATTAATATTCACCCACGTGAATACTAATTGTACTTTTCTTTCCCTTATTTTTATATAACGTAACATTAGACTGTCGTCGGTACGGGTTGTAGTAAGAAGGGTTACCGTAATATGGATTGCCAAAATAGGGCATTCTTTGGTCTTTATAAACTGAATTTTCTACTGGTGAAAAGGCATCATCATTATAAACCTTAAATTTATTGACTTCTTGTCGTTCCGGTTGTGCAAACTGATTGTTAAGTTGAGCCGTAAAAGGACTGTTTTCTATTGAGTTGGAATCAATAAAATTATTGTCTTTAGGAGAAGCCTCAACCATATCAACGGGTTGCCAGTGTGTATTTGTAGAAAAATGTATTGGTGCTAATGTATATTTAGATAGCGAAATGTTTCCAAATCCTTGTCTTTCACCAAACATTTTGAATGGTATTAGTTCTAAACTTTTTATTTCCGGAGAAGGAGTTGCTTCAATAGTAAAACTTTGAGTATCAAAATCAGATTGACTCATAGCCAACATTGGAAATACAAGCAGTATAAATACAAGTTTTTTCATCATTATAAAACTAACAAAATTTAAGCCAACTTTGCTTTTACTGAAAACTACTTAAAGTGCCAGTTTTTTTGAAGTAGCTTTCGGTACTGCATCTTTGTGCACCATAACGCTTATCGCTTTCAATTTCATATACGACTCACTAAAATATACATAACCACCATTGGCATTTCGGCTTTCATCGGTTCCCCAACTATTTTTTACTTTGTAATATTTTGTACCGTTTTGGTCACGTAATAAACCTGTAATATGCATTAAATGATCGTCGGTTGTGTCGTAATTCTCAAATTCTTCTTGACGGTACTCTTGTGTAATGTTTTTTTCAGGATAAACACCTTGTAATGCTTTTATATTATTTTCTGAATCTTCTGGAATCACCGCAACACCATCTTTTGAAGAAAAAGTACGTTCGCTTACATCACAATCTAACTCAACCGTAAAACCATTTTTTAGCGCATTGTCAACAGTTGCCATCATATCTTCCAACGGAACATTATAAAAACTACCGTTGCTCCAGTTATCTGGAATATTTAATATAAATTTTGAATAAAAAGGCGCTTGCGTAAACGAAGTAATACTCACGTAATCTTCAGGAACTAATTGTGTCATCTTTAAAAATGACTCCGGGGTGTATTGTTTTCCTTCAAATTGAAATGATTTTGGGTTGCTACCTAAATACACATCTAAAACACTTGAAACAGCATTTTTCCACTTTGGGCTCAGTGATTTTGCTGGATTATCTATATACGTTTCGAGCATAGATTTTAAAACGGCAACCAATTCTGCATGATTGTGACTTTTTTCGGTAGCAAATAACCCGCTGTAGGCTTCTTCAGTTACCAATCCATAATCACGAACCGAGTTGATTACATCGTGCGCCAAACCACCTTCACTAAACTGTGCTTTACCTTGTCGCATCACAAAATTTTCGGCTTTTTTAGGATAGGTGTTGCGTACTTGGTACATTTCAGAAAGATTAATTTCTTTACCGGTTAACCTGATTATTTCAGATTCTAAAAAAGAAGAAGTAGAGAAGCTCCAGCACGTTCCTGTGCGACCTTGGCTAATTACCGGAGTGGCTTCCAAGTCAATTTCTGTAGTAAAGTTATAGGCTTCTTGAGCGGTTGTGGTAAGTGTAATTAAAACAATTCCGAAGAAAAATAATAGATTTCGCATAGGATTAAAAATTGTTAGTTTAATATGTTGATCTTCCAAACTTTTGGATTATTTAGTTAGTCTATTATCTAATGTATAATAGTGCAGTGGCTTAAAGTCTTAGTCGAACACGACTAAATTAGTATCTTTACCGTAAAAATATAAAATATGAACACACCCAACTGGAAAATAGCTAAAGAATATTCAGATATCACCTATAAAAAATCAAACGGCGTAGCACGTATCGCTTTTAACCGACCTGATGTTCGTAATGCGTTTCGCCCTAAAACTACTTCAGAATTATTGGATGCCTTTCACGATGCACAAGAAGATACCAGTATTGGTGTGGTGTTATTATCGGCGGAAGGGCCTTCTTCTAAGGATGGTGTATATAGTTTTTGTAGTGGTGGTGATCAAAAAGCGCGCGGACAGCAAGGCTATGTAGGTGAAGATGGTTATCACCGGTTGAATATTTTAGAAGTACAACGCTTAATCCGTTTTATGCCCAAAGCTGTTATTTGCGTGGTTCCTGGCTGGGCTGTTGGTGGCGGTCATAGTTTGCACGTGGTTTGTGATATGACCTTGGCTAGTAAAGAACACGCCATCTTTAAACAGACCGATGCCGATGTAACGAGTTTTGACGGTGGCTACGGAAGTGCGTATCTAGCCAAAATGGTGGGGCAGAAAAAAGCAAGGGAAATCTTTTTCCTCGGAAGAAATTATAGCGCACAAGAAGCGTTTGAAATGGGTATGGTAAACGCCGTAATCCCTCATGACGAATTGGAACAAACTGCCTACGAATGGGCGCAAGAAGTATTGGGAAAATCACCAACTTCTATAAAAATGCTAAAATTTGCAATGAACTTAACCGATGATGGCATGGTAGGGCAACAAGTTTTTGCAGGGGAAGCGACACGCTTAGCGTATATGACCGAAGAAGCAAAAGAAGGCCGGGATGCTTTTTTGGAAAAAAGGAAGCCTAATTTTGATAAAAAGTGGTTGCCTTAAAAGTTAGGCTACCTGTAACTTTTCTTCTTTTTTCTCTGCTTTAAGTTCCTCTTGTAGTTTTTCTTTAGCCATTTCTTTTCGAATTTGCTTTACTGTTAAGGTGCTGCCGTCGTGGCTCCATCCGGGAGGGCCAAACGCGTACATAAATTTATGATACCAGTTGGGAGACTTTTTCATATCCTGCCAAATATTCTGATATTCATGCATTAAAATAACGTAGAGATTATACGAATTTGGAGGAGTAGAAACACCGTATTGAATATCGACTTCATTATCTAGTTCTTTCCAAGTACCAAATATTCTATCAAAAGCATTTAAAATACCCCCGTGGTTTTTATCCATATACTCAATGTTGCAAGCATGATGTACTTGGTGCATCGTATGCGTGTTAATGAATTTTTCAATAAAGCCTAAATTTTTAATGTATTTGGTGTGTAGCTGAAACTGCCACAATGCTTCGATACCTAAACAAACCACTAACATTTCTGGTGGAAAACCAATGATAACGATCCAAACATAGAAAAACGGTTTGTATAATATGGTAAACCAACCATTTCTAACAGCCGTCCCTAAATTAAAGTTATCTGAAGAGTGGTGCACAATATGCGCTGCCCAAAGAAACCGAACCATATGGTTTTGTCTATGAAACCAATAGTAGGTAAAATCATCCAACAACATACAAATAATCCAAACGTACCAAGCATATCCGAACGATTCCCAACCCATAATATTGGTGCGAACTCCATCTACAACAGGATTAAAAATATCGTATGCAAAATTGAAAACAAGAATGATCGAAATGGTCTTGATTAACGCTCCTAAAATAGCAGAACCAATACCAAGTGATAAACTGGAAAAAAAGTCTTTCCATTTGTAAAGACTTTTGTCATCAAAAACCTTGCTATACGAAAGCTCTAATGCGATAAATCCTAAAAAGCAAGGTACCCCATAAACTAACGGGTTTGTAAAATCCATTCTCTATAAATTATTGAAATTATTAATTGATGGGACTAAAGTTTGCAATATAAAGGTTATACATGCAATACAATATTATAACCGAACTTTTCCTATTAAATTGCTCTAAGAATATAGGAAATTAATTGGAAAAGAAAAATTAGACCTCCTTCACTACAAAGAAACCATCATTTCCTTGAGATTGGTACAGAGGCATAAAAATATAGGCATCCCATTCACTTTTAACGGGCTCTCCGTTATGATGTGCTAACAATTCTCCTTTTTCGATGGGTTGAAAGTTTTTATAACCCGGCTCCATAGAAAATGTATCGTCGTCTTCAAGACCGTATCGGTACTCAATTTCAAATGTTTTTTGATTTTCTTTTTGTTTATCAATCGAGGTAACCGAGTCTGGAAATTTTGACAGGGTGTTAAAATCTAAACCACAAGCTTCTCGCAGTGCAATCCAGATAGTCCCTTCATGATTAACTATTGATTCAGGATCATCGTGCTGTCCCGCCTCCAAAACAAAACCGGTTAATCCTTGTCGACTCATATACCCGTCGGTCGTTCCATAAACGATATCTGAAAACCCTCTAATGATATAAGTAGGGAAGTGGTGCGCCCAACTATCGTTATCGTGTACGTCTTGCACTGAAGCATAAGGTAAACTATCTGATGAGGTGGTGTGACAATCTATAAAATAGCGTTTGGTATATTCTGAAGCTGGGTAATTATTCAATACTTCAATAATATTGAACATTTCCTTTTTTTCATTTGTATTTTCTATCTGCCCTTCAATATTTTCTTTTGTCCACGTTCGGTTTAAGTCTTCATCAATGAATCGAACTTCTTTATTGAGTGCTTTTTTATTTCCAGCCACGCCAATGATGGTTCCTTTAATTTCTGGTTTTGAAACCGAAAGTTCAGTAAATACATTTTCGAGAGCGGTGATGCCACTAGGCTCGTTACCGTGTATACCTGCCGTGATAAAAAGCAAAGGCCCCTTATTGTTACTATTATATTTTCCTATTATTCTTGGAATGTCTTTCTTCAAAATATTTTTTTCAATTAAAAAGTAATTAATAAATCTTATCTACTATCAGTCTAATCCATAGTAGCTAACTCTCTATTGGATAAATTGTTTTCATAATACTTTTTATACTCCATTTTTCGTTCGATAGCTTCAATTACAGTACCGGTAAAGGCAGGAAGACCAATGTCTTCGCAATAATCTAATCCGCCGGGGCTCAATACATTAATTTCAATCAATTTATCTTTTACAATATCGAGTCCAACAAAAAAGAGTCCGTCTTTTATTAACTTAGGCGCAGTAATATCAACAATACGTTGCATTTCTGGAGTTAGTTTTGCTTTTTCAGCTTTGGCCCCAAGGGCAAGATTACTTCTAAACTCAGAATCATCTTTGTTTACCCTACGTATTATAGCTTTTTCGCCATCTTCTTCTAAAATTTTACCGTTCATTAAAATGACACGAACATCTCCTTTTGAAACTTCTGGAAGAAACTCCTGTGCAATTACATACCCTTTTTCAGTAATGGTTTCAATAATTTGGTTGAGGTTTTTCTTGTCCTTGTCTATTAAATAAACATTCTGACCTCCGGAACCTTCCAAAGGTTTTAGTACCATTTTTTTACCGTTGTCTTTCCAAAACTTCAATAAATCCTCTTTGTTTCGGCTAATTAAGCTATTTGGCTTTATTAGGGAAGGTAGTTCTTCAAAATATAATTTATCGATAAAAGCGTGGGACATGGCAAAAGCATCGTTTAATACTAGAACGCCATTTTGCTGTATCATTCTCGCAAAGGCAATTCCACTGTGTTCGGCCCAATGTCGATCATCAGCTTCTTCAGTTGGGTTGTTACGAAGAAAAAGTACATCCATATCTGAACTGCTAATTACTTTATATTTTAACTTTTCATCTTGTACACGTTCCCAAAACTTGTCTACTGTTCTAGATTTAGGGGTTTTTGGTACTTTTTTACATCGTAAGCTTATGGGTTTATCGTGGTGGAATATAAAATCGCCCACACTCATTACATACAAATCATGCCCTCTCTCATGTGCTTTTTTCATTAATACTACCGAAGTCCCTACTGCTTCAGATTCTATATCACTAATTACAAAACATATTTTCATTTTTATATCATTTTAGAAAGGGCTAGCCCTTGTTTAAGTTTATCTATTTTTTGTGTAAAGTCTTTTTGTTCTAAATATCTAGGTTTTAATTTTGGTGGAATAAGAAGCTTTCTTTGGGTTAAATCGTTGATAACATCTACATGTTTTAGGGCAAACTTCCCAGCTAATAGTGGTTCTAACTCCCCATCATCAACTAGATAATCACGGAGTTCAACGAGTCCTTTTAAGTAAATAATATCCTTCAAAAAACCTCCGCCTTGAAACATGCGTGAGGTTATATTAAATGCGTGTTCTTTTGAAAAACCATATTCTGAATACAATAAATTGAATACTTGCTTAAAATCGGCGCCATCTAAAAGCGCATCACCAGCCACCACACGTCCGGCCAAGATTCGAAGTCGGTTGCCCGAAAGGCCGCCAATTAAATATTCTGAAAGTACCGCGATACCTTCTTGTAAAGCATCATAATCGGCAAATCCTGCTGCCATTTGGCTGAGCGATTGTTGACTTCCATTATAATAGGTTAACGCATGTGTACCAATTTCGTGCTGCAATAAAGCGGCAGCACCGTTTTTTGTTAATTTATAATCTGACGGTAAATACAATTCCCCTTGCGAAACCATCATAATATTTACATCATCCCGAATGTGGATTTTCCCTTTATAATCGGGTGCTTGTTTTTTGAAATATTCAAACTCCTCTTCAGCTAATTTTGAAAAAGCAGTCGCGTCGATTAATTCACGCTCTTCTTGTGTGTGGTCTTCAGAAATATTTTGAAGAATTAATTTTGCTTCCGTCAATACATTTTTCTCAAGTCCTTTATACAAACGAACACTACTGTAAAAGAAATTTTTTGAACCACGCTCTTTCAACATGGTGAGTTGATGATCGATTTCCTCCCGTTTTTCATCAAAGAGATAGGAGAGAGCTGGATCGTCAATTTCGTCAATGCGTAAGTTGTATAACTTACGTTTCAGTAAATCTGGATCTACCGGAAGCAGACGGTAGTGATAGTTGTTTATTTCTTCAAAATTAGTTTCAAAAAAACGCTCCCTAAGTGCTTGAATATTTACTGGGGCAACCAATAGTAAAAACTGATAGCTAGATTGAATTTCGGTAAGCTGTTTGTCAATTTTAAATACTTCGCGATGAATATCGCGTTTCCCCAAAGCATTATAACTAGCCAATTTTGATGTAGTTTGTACTCTCACAAATTCAAAAATTGCTTTTTGAATGGCTTGAATAAAATTATCTCTAAATTTTCTAAAATAAACCGGATAGACATCATCATTAGCATCACGGTACACGGGTGGTACTTCAAGCCCAATTAATGTTCCACCTTTTGCTTTTATATCATCTATACTAAAAAGAGGCGTTACTTCTTCGAGTTGACGTTGCTTAGTTTGTTCAATGCGTGCTGTAAGTTTTACATTGTATTTTCTACTCGGAATTTTACAAAGTTCATCTTTTAAAACATCCAAAGAAACGGGTAATTTATGCGAAGGCCCTCGAATTACAAATTCGTTACTATTGGTTTCTCCACTAAAAATCTCCACTAAAATAAACGATCCGAATTTTGCAGCCATTTTTTCAGTAAGCTTTGATATAAACTCTTGAAAATAACTGAAATTTTCTTCCCCAATAATTAAATACGAAGCGCCGCTTCTTGCCAATCGCAATGTGGCTTTGTCATTGGATGCCTTTCTGTAGATTAGCAACGAAGGGACATCGTGTTCTAAAAACAAATATCCGTCGTGAGGTAACGGGCAAACGGTGCGTTCGCCAGCTGTTAAATCGTTTAAAATTTGTTCTGTTTTTCTTTCAGTTTCAGTAACCTCCATTGTTGTTCTCATTGCTTGATTAAGTACTTAAAATTTAATCTAAGCATAAGATAAAAAAACGCCTCGATGCAACCGAGGCGTTTAAAAATTATTTAACTGTAAATTAGCAAGCAAAGAGCTATATGTTAAATTAATCGCTTTAAAAGATGATTACTTACTGTACGCATCACTATGCACGTTAGCAACTGCCCGTCCACTAGGATCGTTCATATTTTTAAAACTTTCGTCCCATTCTAATGCTGCCGGACTACTACAAGCCACGGATGGTACCGAAGGAACACTTAATGCCGCCGTGTCACTGGGGAAATGTTCTGCAAAAATAGAACGATAATAAAATTCCTCTTTACTGGTTGGGGTTTGTATAGGGAATTTATAATG
>OJBP01001006.1_pt1 | contig 10756 bp, 9 predicted proteins | sample 1590691 | NCBI WGS metagenome assembly OJBP01 (sample SAMN05416848, study PRJEB24817) | seawater metagenome | isolation source: Sea water | place: Canada:Atlantic | collected 2013-07 | reverse complement strand
CTCTTCGTCGGCAGCGTCAGATGTGTATAAGAGACAGGCCTGTGGGTGCTCGGCTCGGCCATCTGGGGTTTCTTTGTCGGGGCGTCGCCCGACCCGGGAACGATGGGCGCCATCGGTTCTCTTGCTCTGGCGGTAAATCTCGCCGTCGCCGCGATGCTGTTCCGGTATCGCTCGGGCGATGCGAACATGCGCTCGGTCTGGATCTGTTCGCGCAACGATGCGATCGGCAATATCGCCGTGCTGGGCGCAGCGATTGGCGTTTTCGGTACCGGTCGTGCGTGGCCCGATCTGGTTGTGGCGAGCATCATGGCAGGACTGGCGGTGTGGGGAAGTGCCGAAGTCTCCAAACAGGCCCGTGGCGAACTGCGCTCTACCTAAACTCCAGAATATCCCCGCGATCGGGGGTTGGAGGAAATACATTTCCGTCTACACCCTGCTATTGCGAATTAATTGCAACAGATATAGAGACCCCTCATGCATCGCATCGTCTCCGCCACCGTCCATCCGGCACTGCGGCTCATTCTGCTGGCGCTTGCGCTGTGTCTGTCCGTCACCGCGAACGCGGAAGAACCCGACGTGCGAACCACCTGGCGTCTGCTCGATTATATCGCGGTCGACTACGCCTCCGCCGTTTCCGAGGGACGTGTTGCCGACGAATTCGAATATCGCGAAATGGTGGAGTTTTCCGATGTCGTGGCGCGGCAGATCGCTGCATTGCCGGATACTAAAGACAATCAAGCACTCATCCGCCGATCGGACCAGCTGCGAGCTCTGATCGCCAATAAGGAACCCGCCGAGCGAGTTGGGCGCTTAGCGCGCGCGCTGGCAGCCTCGTTGCTGACAGCCTACCCGGTTCCGCTTGCCCCTTCGCAAGCGCCCGACCTTGACCGCGCCCGCACTCTCTTCGCGCAGAACTGCGCCTCGTGTCACGGCGCCGCCGGAAGTGCGCCACCGGCCGCAATGCAGGCACTTGATCCCCCGCCGATCGACTTCACCGATATCGACCGGGCGCGGCAGCGCAGTGCGTTCGGGCTTTACCAGGTCATCACGCAAGGGCTGGAAGGAACGTCCATGGCCAGCTTCGCATCGCTGTCCGACGAGGATCGCTGGGCGCTTGCATTCCTTGCCGGCAGCATTGCTTTTGAAGATGTGGCCAAGGGCGAGCGTATTTGGCGGGAAGATGATGGCATACGCCAGCTTGTCCCCGATCTCGAGACGCTCGCCGCGCTCACACCGGAAAGTCTGGCCGAGCAGATCGGCGAGGACCGTGCGCTCGCCGTCATGGCCTATCTTCGCGCCAATCCCGATGCGGTGGGACAGGCAAATGACGCAGGTTCGCTCGCCTTCGTTCGCGATACGCTCGATCGCAGCCTGTCAGCTTATCGGGCTGGCAACCGAGAGGAAGCGCGGCAGCTTGCCCTGTCTGCCTATCTCGACGGGTTTGAACCCCTGGAGGCCCTCCTGGCAACGCGCGATGGCGGTTTGATGCGGGAGGTAGAACAGGCGCTCGGGCAATTCCGGGCCGGAATAGAGTCCGGTGCGAATCCATCCGAACTACAGCAACTAAGGGCTCGCATCGATAGTCTGCTGGCAAGAGCCGAGGAAGCGTTGGCTCCTGAGGCGGCCAGCGAAATCTCGACCTTTCTCGGGGCGTTCACCATCCTGCTGCGCGAGGGGATCGAAGCACTTCTGGTTGTGATCGCCATGATCGCCTTTGTGAAAAAGTCGCAGCGCTCCGAGGTATTGCCCTATATCCATGGTGGGTGGATCGCTGCTCTTTTCGCAGGTGTCGCCACCTGGGTCGTAGCAACCTACTTCGTAAGCATCAGCGGGGCGAGCCGCGAGATGACCGAAGGGATCGGCGCGCTGCTTGCGGCTGTCATTCTCGTATCGGTCGGGATCTGGATGCACGGCAATCCCAGGCCGAGGAGTGGCGGCGCTATATCCAGGAAAAAATGGGCAAGGCGCTTTCGCGCGGATCGGCATGGTTTCTCTTTGGTCTTGCATTCGTGGTCGTCTACCGGGAAGCGTTCGAGACTATTCTGTTCTACGCTGCCCTGTGGAACCCGCAGAGCAGCGGCATCTTATTGGCAGGTGCCTTGTCCGCAGTCGCGCTGCTAGCGTTCATCGCATGGGTTATGCTGCGCTACAGCCGCAAACTGCCGATCACCCAGTTCTTCCGCTATAGTGCTATCCTGATTGCGATCCTTGCGGTCATTCTCGCGGGCAAGGGCGTGGGCGCTTTCCAGGAGGCCGGAGTTCTTTCCGCCACTTTCATTGCCGGCTTGCCGCGCCTCGCCGAACTCGGCTTCTTCCCGACTGTCGAGACGATCGGCGCGCAATTGCTCACGCTGCTCGCTCTGATTGCCGGATTTCGGATAAGTCGATCACCATCGGGACCGCAGCCGGCAGCTGTCGAGGGATAGGTGATCCCGGTTTGCGATCAGCGGGGTCCGGTGCCGAGACGGCGCGCGAGCCACAAGGAGGCTGTGGGAACCGCGACCCACATCGCGATCGGTATGAGACCGATTTTGGTTCCGGGCACAAGCGGCATGATTGCACTATAGGACCACCCCCAGTCGGCACCGACAGCCAGCACTTCGACCATGGCAGTAATGGCCAGGCCGATTCCCAGGAACCCGACAAAACGCGAGATCGGCCAGTCTACGAGCCACGGCGTTTTACCACTGCCGACAGAGGCGCCGAGATAAGCGGCCACCATGATCCCGGCATCGCCGAACGAGGCCAGGCCGCAGCGACGTGCTGCCTCGGCAGGCGACAGACCTCCCGACTGGTAGAAAGGAAGCTGGAGCATCTCCCAGGCGAAAGCGATGAGAATTCCGAATATCGCGATCCAGAGGGCTGGATGAGCACCGCGCCATTCGCGCGATTCCTCAGAGATTTGGTCCTGATCCTGCATCGTCTGATTCGTCACTCCTGCGATCTCCGTCCCGTCCCCATCGCTCAGGTATCGAATTTGGGAAGAGCGAGGCCGCGCAGGCGCAGGGCGTTGCCGATCACCGATACCGAAGACAGGCTCATCGCTGCGGCCGCGATCATCGGGTTCAAAAGCAACCCGGTCCATGGATAGAGGACACCTGCTGCGACCGGTATGCCGAGCGCATTATACGCAAAGGCAAAGAACAGGTTCTGCCTGATGTTGCGCATAGTGGCCCGAGACAGGACGAGCGCCTGAACAACGCCGACGAGGTCGCCGCGCACCAATGTCACGCCCGCGCTTTCGATCGCGACATCGGTACCCGTTCCCATCGCGATGCCGACATGCGAAGCGGCAAGCGCGGGTGCGTCGTTTATGCCGTCGCCGGCCATAGCGACCCGGCGACCATCGCTCTTCAACTGCTCGATCTTGCGATGTTTGTCCTCGGGCGAGACGTTCGCTTCGACTTCGTCGATACCGACCTGGCTTGCTACCGCACGCGCGGTGGCTTCGCTGTCGCCGGTAAGCATCACGATCTTGATGCCGCGCTCATGCAACGCGGCAATAGCGGTGCGGCTGGTTGCCTTGATCGGATCGGCGACCGCGATAAGGCCTGCCGGTGCCCCGTCCACGGCCACGAACATCACCGTCTGTCCGAGGCTTCGGCCTTCGTCCGCCGTTGACCGCCAGCCTTCTTCGAGCGCCCCTATACGCTCCATCATCTTTTCATTCCCGATCGCGACCAGGCGCTTGTCGACATTTGCCTGGATACCTTCGCCGGTCACGGATTCGATATCGGAAGCGTCGAGAATGGCAGCGCCCCTGTTTTGAGCCCCTTCCACGATCGCGTGGGCGAGCGGATGCTCGCTTCCTCTCTCAACGGCAGCGACAAGGCTCAGCAATTCCTGCTCGTCGAAATCTGACTGCGGTTTTACGTCGACAAGATCGGGCTTGCCCCGGGTCAGTGTGCCGGTCTTGTCGACCACCAAGGTATCGATCTTTTCCAGCGTTTCGAGCGCTTCGGCGTTCTTGATCAGGATGCCGTGCTGGGCTCCCTTGCCGGTGCCGGTCATGATCGACATTGGCGTCGCCAGTCCGAGCGCGCAGGGACAGGCGATGATCAGAACGGCGACCGCGTTGACGAGCGCGTAGGCAAGGGCCGGTGCCGGTCCCCAGATGGCCCAGACGACAAAACTCACGATAGCGACAAGGACGACGATGGGCACGAACCATCCGGTGACTTGGTCGGCGAGCCGCTGGATCGGTGCCCGGCTGCGCTGCGCCTCCGCCACCATCTGCACGATCTTCGAGAGCATGGTGTCCGCGCCGACCTGCGTCGCGCGCATGGTGAAGCTGCCGGTCTGGTTGACAGTGCCCCCGATCACGGGATCGCCAGCGCTTTTCTTGACGGGAATGGGCTCGCCACTGATCATGGATTCGTCGATGGCACTGCTTCCATCCTCGAGCGTGCCATCGACGGGGACCTTGTCGCCCGGACGCACGCGCAGCAGGTCCCCCGACGTCAATTCGTCGAGCGGAACTTCGCGCTCGTCCCCGCGACCGAAGATCTTCATCGCGGTCGGGGGCGCGAGTTCGAGAAGCGCCCGCAAGGCGCTCGATGTCGATCCGCGCGCCTTGAGTTCGAGCACCTGCCCGAGCAGCACCAAGGTCGTTATAACCGCTGCTGCCTCGTAATAGACGCCGACCCGGCCCGCATGATCGCGGAAAGCCTCGGGGAAGATGTCCGGGGCGAGGGTTGCCACAAGGCTGAACAGATAGGCGATGGCGACGCCGAAGCCGATCAGGGTGAACATGTTGAGGTTCATGGTCCGGACCGATTGCAGCGCGCGGGTGAAGAAGGGCCAGCCGCCCCAAAGCACCACCGGAGTGGCCAGCAGAAGCTGCAGCCACTGCGCGGAAGCGGGTTCGATGAGCTGATCGAACGGCCGCGACGGGATCATGTCGCCCATCGCGTAGGCAAAGAGCGGCAGCGTGAAGAGTGCGCTCCACCAGAACCGTCGCCGCATGTCGACGAGTTCAGGATCGGGGCCTTCATCGAGACTCACCGTTTCGGGTTCGAGCGCCATTCCGCAGATCGGGCAGGAGCCCGGGCCTGGCTGGCGTATTTCAGGATGCATCGGGCAGGTATAGATTGCGCCTTTTGGAACATCTTCGACCGCATCGAGGTGCGCGTTCGAAAGGTAGAGCTCAGGATCGGCCCGAAATTTGTCAAGGCAGCGCGAGGAGCAGAAATAATGATGTGAGCCTTTGTGCTCGTGGACGAAGCTGGCGCCCTCGATTTCTACGCTCATGCCGCAGACCGGATCGACGGCAGTTCCGCTGGGGACCGGCTTGTCAGCCGTGTCGGAAAGAGTGTCGGTCATCTGTCATTCCCTATTAAGAGCGCGTCGTTCGAATACTCTGTCGAAGCACCAGGCGTTCCACAATGGCCGAATAGCTGATCCCGCCAGATGTTTGTCTGCAGACGCCACGAGGACAGCTCATGACTTGAGATATTATATGAGTGCGAAGTTCCCGAGTATTATTAAGCCCAGCAATCCAATCCAGACCGCACCCATGGCCAGCATCATCATGGGGTTCTGCATCATTCCATCGCAGGTCATCGTCATCTCCAGTATCAATGGTCAGGTCGGATTTCAGAAAGCTCGGAAGCCAGCGCCGCGCCCATCTCGGCACGGCGCTGTCTGATCCTTACTGCTTGGCAATCGCGGTCAGTTCGCCGCCGCCGCCTTCCGTGGTTTGAAATTCGAAGGTGACGCGATCGCCGACCGCGACCTTGTCCATGCTGTCCTCATCTGCGGAGAAGGCCATTGTCATCGCCGGCCAGCCAACCGCAGCGATCGGACCGTGGTCGATCGTGACCTTGCCTTCGGCCTCGTCGATTTCCGTAACCGAGCCTTCGCCGCTTCCCGCTTGTCCAGCTGCGGCGGAATCCATCATCGGCATGTCGTCCGACATCGGCATGGCATCGGCATCCGCCATGTCGTCGGACATCATCGTTCCAGGCTGTTCGGTTGTTTCGGCGGCATTGTCGCAAGCTGCCAATGCCAGCGGAGCTGCGAGCAAGATCATATAGGTTGTGGTACGCATTCTTCTTCTCCTTGGGGATCGACCGGTTTTTCCGGACGGGGCCGCCGCAACAGCAAATATGCGGCGGGAAGTACGAACATGGACAGGAGCGGCGCGGTAATCATACCGCCAATCATCGGTGCCGCGATCCGGCTCATCACCTCCGAGCCAGCTCCGGTTCCGATCAAGATCGGGAACAGACCCGCAAGGATCACCGCTACGGTCATCGCCTTGGGCCGGACACGCAAGAGCGCCCCTTCGCGGATCGCCTGATCCACTTCCTCGGCACTCAAATCACCACTTCGTTTCTCGAGGGCTGCCTTGAGATAGATCAGCATGATCACGCCGAACTCGGCCGATACACCGGCCAGGGCAATGAATCCGACGGCAGTTGCGACCGACTGGTTGTAGCCCATCAGATAGAGGAGCCAGTAGCCGCCTGACAGGGCGAATGGCAGCGTACCCATGATAAGCATTGCCTCGTCCCACCTTCTGAAGATCAGATAGAGCAGCAGGAAAATGATGACGAGCGTGGCGGGTACGACGATCTGCAGCCGTTCGTAGGCGCGGGTAAGGTACTCGAACTGACCCGCGTAGGACAGACTGACGCCGGCCGGGAGATTGACGCCTGCGGCAACGGCTTCCTGGAGGTCGGCGACCACCGATGTAAGATCGCGGTCGCGCACATCCACATAGATGTAGCTGGTCAATCGGCCCTGCTCGCTCTTGAGCATGGGGGGGCCATCGCTGACGCCGATCCGTGCGACCGTGCCGAGTGTAATCTGTTGTCCCGAAGGGGTCAGCAGGGGCAAGGTTCGCAATTCGTCCACGCTGTCGCGAATTTCACGGGGGTAGCGCACATTGATCGGATAGCGCGCCAAGCCTTCGACAGTCCGCGCGACATTGGCCCCGCCAATCGCGCCCGAAACGATCTGCTGGATATCGGAAATGTTGAGGCCGTACCTGGCCGCTGCGGCGCGATCGATGTCGACATCGACGTAGCGCCCGCCGGAAAGTCTCTCGGCCAGAGCCGAACTGACCCCTGGAATCGTCTTTGCAACACCCTCGACCTCGAGCGCCACCCGTTCGATCTCGGCAAGATCCTCGCCTGAGACCTTGACCCCGATCGGGCTCTTGATTCCGGTCGCCAGCATATCGATGCGATTACGGATAGGCGGTACCCAGACATTGGCGAGTCCCGGCACCTGCACAATTCTGTCGAGTTCTTCGATCAGCGCATCGGTCGTCATGCCTTCGCGCCATTCCTCCCGCGGCCGGAACCGGATCGTGGTCTCGAACATGGTGAGCGGAGCCGGGTCGGTAGCCGTATCTGCACGGCCGGCCTTGCCGAAGACTGTTTCGACTTCCGGTACCGATTTGATGAGGCGGTCGGTCCGCTGCAGCAGCGCCGAGGCCTCGCCTGGCGATAGACCGGGAAGGGCGCTCGGCATGTAGAGCAGATCGCCCTCGTCGAGCGGCGGGAGAAACTCTCCGCCGAGCTGCGAGAAGGGGATCAGCGTGGTGAGGAAGATTGCGCCTGCAACCGCGAGCGTGGCTTTGGGCCAGCGCATCACCCAATTAAGCCCCGGTCGGTAAATCCTGGTCAGCCAGCGATTGAGGAAATTGGAGTCTTCTGACGGTATCTTACCCCTGATCAGCCAGCCCATCATCACCGGAACCAGCGTAACCGACAGCAGCGCAGCGGCCGCCATGGCATAGGTCTTGGTGAAGGCAAGCGGTGCAAACAACCGGCCTTCCTGGGCTTGCAGGGTAAACACGGGCAGGAACGACAAGGTTATGATCAGAAGGCTGAAAAACAGCGCGGGTCCGACCTCTTTCGAAGCATCGGCAATGATGCGCCAGCGTTCGTTGACCGAAAGCACCGTCTCGGGATTTTCATGCTCCCATCGCTCGAGATGCTTGTGCGCATTTTCGATCATCACAACGGCTGCATCGACCATGGCGCCGACCGCGATAGCGATCCCGCCCAGCGACATGATATTGGCATTCACCCCCTGGAAACGCATCACGATGAACGCCGCCAGCACGCCCAGGGGAAGGGTTATGATCGCGACCAGCGCTGAGCGCGCGTGCCACAGGAAAAGGGCGCATACGAGCGCGACGACGATGAACTCCTCGATCAGCTTGGTCGTCAAATTCTCCACCGAGGCGTCGATAAGCTGCGATCGGTCGTAGGTGGTGACGATCTCGACGCCCTCGGGAAGGCTCGCCTGCAATTCGTCCAGCTTTTCCTCGACCGCCTGGATTGCGCTGCGAGCGTCCGCGCCCTGTCTGAGAACGATGATGCCGCCGGCGACCTCTCCTTCGCCGTTGAGCTCGGCAATGCCGCGGCGCAGCTCCGGCCCGACCTGGATTGTGGCGACATCGCCAAGGGTAACCGGAACCCCGCCAGTTGCAGTCCTGAGGGGAATCTCGCGGAAATCGTCCAGCGTCGTCAGATAGCCCGACGCGCGTACCATGTATTCGGCCTCACCCATCTCGACGATCGAACCGCCGGCCTCCTGGTTGGACGACTGGATGGCGTTTACGATCTCGGCATGCGTGACGCCGAACGATGCCATCCGGTAAGGTTCGAGCACGACCTGGTATTGTTTGACCATGCCGCCGACACTCGCCACTTCGGCGATGCCTGGAATGGTCTTGAGCTCGTATCGCAGGAACCAGTCCTGAAGACTGCGCAGCCCCGCCAGATCATGTCCGCCGGTGCGGTCGACAAGCGCATATTCGTAAATCCACCCCACGCCCGTCGCATCCGGACCGAGCGTGCTCGTAACACCCTCGGGCAGGCGGTTCTGCACCTGATTGAGATATTCGAGCACCCGCGACCGTGCCCAGTAAAGGTCGGTACCGTCCTCGAAAATGATATAGACGTAGCTGTCGCCGAACATCGAGTAGCCGCGTACGGTCTTCGCTCCCGGCACCGACAGCATGGTCGTGGCCATCGGGTAGGTCACCTGGTCCTCGACAATCCGGGGCGCCTGGCCCGGATAGTTGGATCGGACGACAACCTGGACATCGGACAGATCGGGCAAAGCATCGACCGGAGTTGTGCGGACGGCCCAGAACCCGCCAAGGGTCACAGCTATGGCGGCGAGGACGATGAAAAGCCGATTGGCGATCGAGGCATCGATAATGCGCGCGATCATTGCCCGGCACTCCTGATGGTCTCGATACGGGGGCCGGCGTCCTGCTGGGTGAAGGTAAAGCGCACTCTATCGCCTTCCTCGAACCCGCTGATCTGCGCTGCATTCTTCGTGCGGAAACTCATCGTCATGGCGGGCCAGTCTAGCCGCGGGACAGGTCCGTGCCGCAGCGTGACGGAGCCATCGGCAATCTTCTCGATCGTCCCGATTGCGCTGAATGTCGCTGGTTGGTCTTCACCGTCCCGGTCCGGGCCTGCCTCATCGATCGCACGAACATCGAGCCCTGCCAGGCTTGCCTCGGAATCGAGCAGGAACTGGCCCGAGGTCACGACCTCTTCGCCTTGCGAAAGGCCGGCTAGCACTTCGGTCCTGCCTCCCGCCTCACGGCCGATCCGGACTTCGGCAGGCATGAAGCCGCCCTCGTCCTGCTTGATCATGACGATGGTGCGGCGCCCGGTCCGGATCACCGCTTCGGAAGGAACCAGCAGAGCGCGCCGGGTGTCGGGGGTCAGCGAGACCTGCGCGAACATGCCCGGCTTGAGCCGTCCGGAAGGATTGGGCAATTGCGCGCGGACGGTGATTGTCCGGCTCGCGTCCTGTGCACTCGGCAAGATCGCGATGATCGGTCCGGAAAACCTCTCATCGGGAAATGCGGTCAGAGTTGCGCTGACAGGTTGGCCGACCCGGATATTCGCAGCCTGGGTCTCGGGCACCGATGCCTCGAGCCAGATCGGCGAAAATCCGGTTATTTCCGCCAGGGTCTGACCTGCCATCACGGTCATGCCGGGTCGCACGCCGAGCATGGTGATGGCCCCGCCGGTCGGCGCGGTGACCGTGATCGTCGCCTGCGCGCGGCCGGTCCGGCCCACCGATGAAATTTGCCCATTCGACATGCCGAGCAGCCGCATCCGCTCGCGCATTGCCTGTGCAAGCTGTTCATCGCCGCTGTTCAGGACGGCCAGATATTCCTGCTGCGCTCCTCCCCATTCGGGTACGAGAATATCGGCCAGCGGCGCGCCTCGGCTCACCACATCGTCTGGAGCACGCCCATAGGTTCGTTGTACAAAGCCGCCAGCCCTTGGCTGGACAATTGCAACGTCCCGCCCGTTGTAAGCGAGAACACCGGTAACGGACACGTCCGGCTCAAGTACGCCGTATTCGGCCTCGGCGGTGCGGATGCCGAAGTTCTGGACAAGCCCTGCGTCGATCTGGACCCCGGAGGTAGCCTCCTCGCCGGCGCATTTAGGGACAAGTTCCATATCCATGAACGGCGACTTTCCAGGCTCGTCGAAGCGCTGTCCCGGCACCATCGGATCGTACCAGTAAAGCACGTCCTCACATTCGGCGCTGGATGATCCCCCGTTGCCATTTGCCTGACTTCCGCTCTCACCCAGCTGCGATAACCCGTATCCTGCGGTGACGCTGATCAGGGCGACCGTTGCCGCCATCGTCCAGGATTTCTGGCGCGGCGACAGTTTGTCCCACGCGGCTCCCATTTTGGCTCTCATGGCTGGAACTCCGTACTGTCTCTTATACACATCTGACGCTGCCGACGAAGAGGATA
>OJBP01001005.1_pt1 | contig 10757 bp, 10 predicted proteins | sample 1590691 | NCBI WGS metagenome assembly OJBP01 (sample SAMN05416848, study PRJEB24817) | seawater metagenome | isolation source: Sea water | place: Canada:Atlantic | collected 2013-07 | reverse complement strand
GCCCGCAATACCGGATCGATGTCCGGCTCGACGACCAGCTCGAAGGGCTCGCGGTGCTGCGCGACGATACGATCAGCCGCGAACGGCGGACGCTGCGGGCGCGCTATCAGCTGGTCGATCTCGCCACTGGCGAAATCCTGCTCGACGCGACCGACGGCTCGGATGCCGGGATCGACGTGGTGTCGAGCGAATATGCGGTCATCGCCGCTGAACAGACCGCGCTGCAGAACCTGTCGCAGGATCTCGCGCAGCGGATGGTGACGCGGATCGCGCTGGCCTTGCGGCGGCAGGGCGACGCGGCACAGTGAAGCTCAGCAACCGCGATTTCGCGGCCAAGGGACGCAGCGCCGCACAGGGCTGCGGCATTTTCTTTTTCTGCGGACAGGACGAAGCGGGCGCGAGTGCGGCGGCCAACGACCTCGTGACCTGGCTGCCCGAACCGGGCGAACGTGTCGAAATGTCGGGTGCCGAGCTGCGCGGTAATCCCGCGCGGCTGGGCGACGAGGCCCGGACCAATTCGCTGTTCGGCGACCAGCGGCATATCTGGGTGCGGGCCAACGGCGACGAGGCGCATGAAGCGCTCAAGGTGCTGGTCGAAACCAGCGAAGCGGGCGGCGGCGAGGCCTGCCCGGTCATCGTGGTCGCCACCTCGGCCACCGACAAGTCGCGTTCCGCCAAATTGCTCGAAAAGCGCAAGGATGCGCTGGTGGCGATGTTCTACCCACCCGACCTGCAATCGGTCACCCGTAGCGTGCGCGGCCTTGCCGACGGGGCGGGGGTGCGACTGGGCGGCGACCTGGCCGAACGGATTGCACGCGCGGCCAATCTCGACGTGCGGCTGGCGAAGAGCGAGGTGGAGAAACTCGCGCTCTATCTCGATGCCAGCGCGCAAAGCCCGCAGAGCGCCACCGCGGAAGATATCGACGCGATCGGCGCGGCGAGCGAGGACGATGGCTTCACCCCGCTGGTCAATGCGGTGATGGGCGGACAGGCGCCCAAGGTCGCGGTCGAGCTGGCGCGGATGAAATTGCTCGGGCTCAATCCGGTGGGCGTGTTGCTCGCCTTCGAGCGGCGCGCGGCGCAGCTGGCGCGGATCGCCGCAGCGCTCGGTTCGCGGTCCTTCGGCGATCTGGATCGGGGCGAGGAAGCGCGGCTGGGTATCTTCTTCAAGGAGAAGCGCGACATCGGGCAGCAGCTCGCGCTGTGGCGGCACGGCGACAAGCTCGACCGGCTGACGCAGCGCCTCGTCGGGCTCCACCGCGAATTGCTGACCAACAGCCAGGCCGCCGAGTTGCTGCTGGCGCAGGGCCTTGCCGATATTGCGCGCGTGGCCGGCGCGCGGGGGCGCTAGCCGCAGCTCAGCCTTCGGGGACCGAGAAGGTCCCGGTGACCCGGCCGCCCGACTGGCCTTCGCCCGTAACCGAGGACGATCCGCTGGCGCGCCCGTCGACGCTCGACACGCCCGAGGCGAGATCGATCACCAGCCGTCCGCCGTTGAGCGTATCGCCGCCGCGGTTGAGCCGGACATTGCCCGCCATGGTGATGATCCGGCGGTTGAAATCATAGACCGCCGTATCGCCGCGTGCGCGTTCGTTGCCGCGGGTTACATTGACCCCGCCGGTGGCCATGATGCGCTGGATCTTGAGCGTGCCGGCATCCGAATAGCTGACGATGGTCCGCGCCGCATTGAGGTTGAGCCCGGCCTGGGTGATCGCGACATTGCCCGACAGGACGACGCGGTTTTCGCGGTCCTGCAGCTCGATCCGGTCGGCGGCATAGGATACGGGCGCATCCGAATTGTGCCCCGCGATCGACTGCGCGGAGAGCTGCATTCCGGCAAAGGCGACCGCCGTGACCGCGAACGAACCGATGCCCCAGCGGGCGATGGTGGGGAGCAGGGGCTTCATTACGGCATCCTCAGCTTTCCGGGCTCCATGCGCAGCCGCGCATTGCCCGACAGGGTTATGGTGCGCGCCGACAGATCGGCGGTCAAACGGTCGGCGCTGAAGGTCCCGGCGGGAATTTCCCCCTCGACGCCCCCCGCACCGACCAGCAGCTTGTTGGCGAGGTCGACCGAGACACCGCGCGCCAGCATGCGATAGCCATCGGCGGCCTGCATGCGCATCGGTCCGGTGATCGAAACCACTTCCTTGTCGATGTCATATTGCCCGGCTTCGGCACTCAGCCGCGCGGGGCCATCGTCGAGCAGCAGCCGCGCGACCAGATCGTCCATCCGCACGAGCCCTTCCGCGCTCGAGCGCTGGACCGCCTCGCCCGCGGTCAGCGAGAACGGACGGTTCTGGTTGTCGGCCCCGCGATAGAGCGCATTGTCGACGCGCAGGCGTTCCGAAATGATCGCCACCTTGTTGCGGTCGAGCAGGAAGCTGATCTCGCCGCGCGGCGAGAGCGGGGTGATGACCATCAGGGCGGCCAGCACGCCGACAGCCATCGGCAGCGCGCGCGCAAGGAAAGCGACGAGGCGATCATGCGCCCCGCCGGGCTCGGCCCAGTGCTGGCGCTCGTGGCGCCGCTCCTGGGCTTCTGCCGTTTCGATCCTGCGTTGCCGGAATGCCATGCGTGTCGCCTGCCCGCGTGATCCTTACATGTGGCTGAAGATGTCGTGCTCGGCCCAGCCCGCCACGTCGAGCCGCGCGCGGGTGGGGAGGAAGTCGAAGCAGGCCTGCGCCAGTTCGGTGCGGCCCTCGCGCGCCAGCCGGCGATCGAGCTCGTCCTTCATCCGGTGGAGGTAGCGTACGTCGCTAGCGGCATATTCGCGCTGCGCGTCGTTGAGTTCGGGGCCGCCCCAGTCGCTCGACTGCTGCGCCTTGGAAATGCTTTCGCCGAGCAATTCCTCGACCAGCATCTTGAGCCCGTGACGGTCGGTATAGGTGCGCACCAGCTTGCTGGCGATCTTGGTGCAATAGCAGGGCGTCGCTTCCACCCCGAGGTAATACTCGATCGCGGCGAGGTCAAAGCGCGCGAAATGGAACAGCTTGAGCCGTGCGGGATCGGCCAGCACCGCCTTGAGATTGGGCGCGTCGTAATCGCTGTCGGGCGCAAAGCGCACGAGATGCTCGTCGCCCTTGCCGTCGCTGATCTGGACGACGCACAGCCGGTCGCGGATCGTGACGAGACCCATGGTTTCGGTATCGACGGCCACGGGGCCATCGGCGAGGACGCCTGCGGGGAGGTCTTCTTCGTGGAAATGCACTGCCATGCGCGCGGCCTTAGGCCGATTGGGGATTGGTGGGAAGGGGTGCTGGCGAGGCGCGTCCGGGCGGCCTAGTCCTGTCCTCATGGCGACCGACGAAATCCCCGAAAGCTGGCAGGCCGCGCTGGGCCCGGTGCTGGCGACCCCGCAGGCGCGGCAATTGGGCGGATTCCTGGTCGAGGAAGAGCGCGCGGGCATACCGATCTATCCGCCGCGCGGCTGCCGCCTGGCGGCGCTCGAGCTGACCCCGCTCGACGCGGTGAAGGTCGTGATCCTCGGACAGGATCCCTACCACGGGCCGGGGCAGGCCATGGGCCTGTGCTTCGCAGTTCCCGAAGGGGTGAAGGTCCCGCCGAGCCTCGTGAACATCTACAAGGAGCTGGAAGCCGATCTTGGCATCGCGCGGCCCGCGCATGGCGATCTGAGCAAATGGGCGCGGCAGGGCGTGCTGCTGCTCAACAACACGCTGACGGTCGAGGGCGGCAAAGCGGGCAGCCATGCAAAGCGCGGCTGGGATGCGATCACCGATGCCTGCGTGGCGGCAGTGGCGGCGCGCGAGGAGCCCGCGGTGTTCATCCTGTGGGGCAGCCATGCGCAGGCTAAGGCGCAGCGGATCGAGCACTTGCGCGATCCGCGCCACTGCGTGATCGAGAGCCCGCACCCCAGCCCGCTGTCGGCGCATCGGGGATTCTTCGGCTCGCGTCCGTTCAGCCGGACCAATGCCTTCCTGGCCGAAAATGGTCGCACCCCGATCGACTGGGCCGTGTGACTTGCCATCGGTCCGAGCCTGTACGAGACTTGGCGCAAGCGACAGGGGGATCATGGCGGTGAAGGCGATATTCAAGGCAGGGGCGGCGCTGGCCGTGCTGGGAATGGTGGTTCCGGCGCAGGCTCGCACTGGCGGCGATCACCATGCCGAAGCGGGCACCCCCGATGCCGCACGGGCCGAGGCGCTGGCCGAAGCGATGCGCGCGGCCGAGCTATGGGTCGAAGGCCAGCGGCAATATCGCAATATCCCCGCGGTCTCCGCCGCGGTGGCGCAGGGCGACCGGACCGTCTGGGCGCGCGGCTTCGGCACCACGGACCGGGCGCGCCAGATGCCCGCGAGTGCCGACACGATCTATTCGATCTGTTCGATTTCCAAACTGTTCACCGCGGTCGCACTGATGCAGCAGTGGGAGCAGGGCAAGGTCGCGCTCGACACGCCGATCGCGCATTATTTGCCCTGGGCCACGCTGGCGGACGATCCGCGTGACAGTGTGCCGGTGACCCTGCGCGGGGCGCTGACCCATTCTGCCGGGCTGCCGCGCGAATCGGACTATCCCTATTGGACCGGGCCCGATTATCCCTTTCCCAGCCAGGCCGAGGTCCGCGCGAAGATCGGCTCGCAGGCGCCGCTCTATCCTGCGTCGACCACCTGGCAATATTCGAACCTCGGCCTGACGCTGGTCGGCGAAACGGTCGAGGCGGTAAGCGGCGAACGCTTCGCCGATTACGTCACCGCGAACATCCTCGAGCCGCTTGGCCTGGAGGATACGCGGCCCGGGCTTCCCGGCGCGCTGTATGGCGGGCAGCTGGCGGTCGGCTGGGGCGCGCTGACGGCGCAGGGCACACGCCCGCAAATCGACCTGTTCGATCCGGCGGGGATCACGCCTGCCGCCGGGTTCAGCGCCAGCGTCGCCGATCTGGCCAAATCGGGCGAAGCCGAAGTGCTGCGCGCCTCGACGCTGCGCGAGATGCAGCGAGTCCATTATATCTCGCCCGATTGGGAGACCAGCTGGGGGCTCGGCTTCGCCGTGCGCCGGGAAGGCGGCACCACGGTGGTCGGCCATGGCGGTTCCTGTCCCGGCTATCGCAGCTCGCTGATGATCGCGCCGAGCGAGGAGATGGCGGTCGCGGTCGCGATGAACGCGATGGATGATCCGGGCGCGCTTGCCTATGGCATCGCCGCGCTGATCAAGGCGCGGGGCGGGGCCACGCCCTTTGCCGAGGTCGAAGGCGTCGATCTCGCCGAATATGCCGGGGTCTATGACGGGCAGCCCTGGAGCGCGGACTATATGCTGATCCCCTGGGCGGGCGGGCTGACCTGGCTCGCCGCCGATGCGGATGAACCGGCCACATCGATGTGGCGGCTCAAACCGCTGGGCGGCGACCGGTTCCGCGTCGTCACCGACATGGGCGAAGAACGCGACGAAGTCGTCTTCGAACGGGACCGGGCGGGCAACATCCACGCGGTCCACCAGCACTCCAACTCCTCGCGCCGATTGCGCGGGCTCTAGCTCAGAAGATCGAATAGCCCCCGTCGATCACCACCGAATCGCCGGTGTGGAAACGGCTGGCGTCACTGGCGAAATAGACCGCGATGCCCGCAAAGTCCTCGCCCTCGCCCCAGCGGCGCATCGGCACGCGGCCGATCGCTTTCTCGTTGAAGGCGTCCCAGTTCTGCAGCCGCTCGGTCATGTCGGTGGCGATCCAGCCGGGCAGCACGGCATTGGCGCGGATACCGTAGCGCGCGAGTTCGACCGCGGTGCCGCGGACCATGGCCAGCACGCCCGCCTTGGTCGCGGCATAGGCCTGGTTCTGCGGCGCGCCGTGGATTGCCGACACGCTCGAGGTGACCAGCAGCGAACCGCCCTTGTCGCCGCTCTCCGCGCGCGCGACCATGTGCTTGCTCGCCTCGCGGAAGGTCCAGAACACCGCATCGAGATTGACCGCGGTAACCTTGCGCCACTGCTCGGTCGTCTGTTCGATCAGCGGCGCCCCCCCGCCCACGCCGGCATTGGCGATGCAGCTGTCGATCCGGCCAAGGCGTGACAGGCTTTCGGCCATGGCATCGACCACCGCCTGTTCATCGGCGACATCGACCTCCAGCGCCTCCACGCGCGTACCATGCGCTTTGAGGCGTTCGAGCGCGGCGGCGTTCTTGTCCGCATTGCGCCCCCAGATCGCGATGTCGGCGCCGGCTGCCGCAAGCCCTTCGGCCATGCCCAGCCCGATCCCGCCATTGCCGCCGGTTATCACTGCCGCCTTGCCCGTCAGGTCGAAGGGTTTGAAAGCCATAGTCCTAGTCTCCTCTCGCTCCGCTGGCAGTGAAGGGCAGCAGGGGAAAGATTGCAAGATGCAACTTGTTCGTTAGGCTGCCCTGCATGACCGACCTTGTCCTGACCGAGATCGCCGACGGGATCGCCACCGTCACCTTGAACCGCCCCGAAGCGATGAACGCGCTGTCGAAAGCGCTGCGCCACCGGCTCTATGCGGTGATGACCGCACTCGATGCCGATGACGCCGTGCGCGCGGTGATCCTGACCGGCGCGGGCACACGCGCCTTCACCGCAGGGCTCGACCTCAAGGAATTGGGGGCGGAAGAAGGCGCGCTGGGGGCGGCCAATGCCGAAGGCGCGGACGAGAATCCGGTCAAGGCGATCGAGAGCTGCCGCAAGCCGGTGATCGGCGCGATCAATGGCGTCGCGATTACTGGCGGGTTCGAAGTCGCGCTGGCCTGCGATGTGCTGATCGCCAGCAGCAATGCCCGCTTCGCCGATACGCATGCGCGCGTCGGGATCGTGCCGGGATGGGGGCTGTCGCAGAAACTCAGCCGGATGATCGGGATCAGCAGGGCGAAGGAATTGAGCTTCACCGGCAACTTCCTCGATGCCGATACGGCCGAGCGCTGGGGGCTGGTCAACCGTGTGGTCGCGCCCGAAGACCTGCTGCCCGAGGCGCGGCGGATCGCGGCTGATATGGCGGGCATCGATCCCGCCTTCCTTGCCAGCTACAAGCAGCTGATCGACGAAGGCTATGCCGCAAGCATGGGCGAGGGGCTGGCGATCGAGCACCGGCTCTCATCGGCGGCGAATAGCGCGGTCAGTCCGGCAGAGGTCGAGGCCCGCCGCGCCGCAGTGCAGGCGCGTGGACGCACGCAGAATTAGCCCAGTGCGGCTGGCTCAGCGGGGCAGTTCGCTCGCGCCCATCAGCGCCTTGTCGACCGCGCGGGCGCATTGCCGGCCTTCGCGGATCGCCCAGACGACCAGGCTCTGCCCGCGCCGCATGTCGCCGCAGGAGAACACATTCGCCTCGCTGGTGAGATACCATTCGGTATCCGCCGCGACATTGCCGCGCCCGTCGAGATCGACGCCTGCACGGTCGAGCAGTCCGCGCCGCTTGGGCCCGGTGAAGCCCATCGCAAGCAGGATGAGATCGGCCTTGAGCGTAAACTCGCTGCCCGCGACTTCCTGCATGCGGCCGTCTTTCCATTCGACGCGGACACATTCGAGACCCGCGACATCGCCATTGTCCTCGACCACGCGCTTGGTCAGCACCGCCCAGTCGCGGTCGACGCCTTCTTCATGGCTGGACGAGGTGCGCAGCTTGAGCGGCCAGTCGGGCCAGGTCAGCGCCTTGTCTTCCTTCTCGGGCGGCTTGGGCATGATCTCGAGCTGGGTGACGCTGGCTGCGCCCTGCCGGTTGCTGGTGCCCACGCAGTCGGACCCGGTATCGCCGCCGCCGATCACGATGACATGCTTGCCGGTCGCGGTCAGGCTGCCACGCGGCGCGGCGCGGACTTCGTCGTCGCCGGCATTGCGCTTGTTCTGCTGGGTCAGGAATTCCATCGCCAGCCGCACGCCGTTGAGTTCGGAGCCGGGGATGTCGAGCATGCGCGCTTCTTCGGCGCCGCCCGCCAGCACCACTGCGTCGAAATTTTCCTGCAGCGCCTGGAAGCTGACTTCGACCCCGACCTCGCTCGACGTGCGGAACTGGACGCCTTCGGCTTCCATCTGCACCGCGCGGCGGTTGATCAGGTGCTTTTCCATCTTGAAGTCGGGAATGCCGTAGCGCAGCAAGCCGCCGATCCGGTCGCTCTTCTCGAACACGGTGACTGCATGGCCCGCGCGCGCCAGCTGCTGCGCGCAGGCGAGGCCCGCGGGCCCGCTGCCGACCACCGCGACCGATTTCCCGCTGCGCCGTTCGGGCAGTTCGGGTTTGACCCAGCCTTCCTCGAAGCCGCGGTCGATGATCGCGCATTCGATGCTTTTGATCGCGACCGGCGAATCGACGATGTTGAGCGTGCAGGCGGCCTCGCACGGGGCGGGGCAGACGCGGCCGGTAAACTCGGGGAAATTGTTGGTCGAATGAAGGACCGCGAGCGCGTTCTTCCAGTCATCCTCGTAAACAAGGTGGTTCCAGTCCGGGATGATGTTGTTCACCGGACAGCCGTTGTGACAATAGGGAATGCCGCAGTTCATGCAGCGCGCGGCCTGCTGGCGCAGCTCGTCCTCCGACAGCGGGAGCGTGAACTCCTTGTAGTTGGTCAGCCGTTCCTGCGGGTCGAGATAGGTGCGCTCGAGCCGATCGTATTCGAGAAAGCCGGTTTCCTTGCCCATGACCCTTACTCCGCCGCTTCCATTGCGGCCTGTTCGCGTTCGTCTTCGAGTGCCTTGAGCGCACGCTGGTAATCGCGCGGCATCACCTTGCGGAAATTGCCGAGCTCGCTGGTCCAGTCGTCGAGCAATGCCTTGGCCTTGGCCGATCCCGTGTGCAGCAAGTGCCGCTCGACCAGGACCTTGAGCCGTTCCGCGTCATGGTAGAGCGGATCGCCCATGCCGCAGTTCTCGACCGAGATCGGGCGCTGCTGCGGATTGCCCCAACTGCGTTCGGCACCCGCGCCGTCGCCCGGCTGGACATCGACCACATCGACCTGCGCCGGATTGCACAGCGCTTCGAAGCGGCGGTCGGGATCGTAGACATAGGCGATGCCGCCGCTCATCCCGGCGGCGAAATTGCGGCCCGTGGGGCCGAGCACGCAGACCACCCCGCCGGTCATGTATTCGCAGCCATGATCGCCCGTGCCCTCGACCACCGCGACCGCACCCGAATTGCGCACCGCGAAGCGTTCGCCCGCGACGCCTTCGAAATAGGCCTCGCCCGCGATCGCGCCATACAGCACGGTGTTGCCGACGATGATGTTTTCGCCCGGCGCACGCGGGGCGTCCTCGGGCTGGCGGACGATGATCCGGCCGCCCGACAGGCCCTTGCCGACATAGTCATTGGCATCGCCGGTCAGGCTGATCGCGACGCCATGCGCGAGCCATGCGCCGAAGCTCTGTCCGGCAACCCCGGTGAAATCGATCCGGATGGTGTCGGGCTGGAGCCCGGCATGACCATGCGCTTCGGCGATCCGGCCCGACAGCATGGCGCCGACGGTGCGGTTCACATTGCGGATCCGGCGCGTCAGATGAACGGCCTGACCGCTCTCGATCGCGGGCTTGCAGGCTTCGATCAGTTCGACATCGAGCGCCGCGGCAAGGCCGTGGTCCTGCGTTTCGGTCTGGAACAGCTGCTGGTTTTCCTCGAGCGGGACCGCATGGAGGATGCGCTTGAGATCGACGCCATGCGCCTTCCAGTGACGCTCCACCCGGCGCATGTCGAGGCGGTCGACGCGGCCGATCATTTCCTCGACCGTGCGGAAACCCATCTCGGCCATGATCGCGCGCAATTCCTCGGCGACGAAGAAGAAGTAGTTGATGACGTGTTCGGGCGTGCCGGTGAAGCGCTTGCGCAGCACCGGGTCCTGCGTGGCGACACCGACCGGGCAGGTGTTGAGATGGCATTTGCGCATCATGATGCAGCCCGCCGCGATCAGCGGAGCGGTGGCGAAGCCGAACTCGTCCGCGCCGAGCAGCGCGCCGATCGCGACATCGCGCCCCGTCCGCAACCCGCCGTCGACCTGCACCGCGATTCGGCTGCGCAGATCGTTGAGCAGCAGCGTCTGCTGCGTTTCGGCAAGACCGATTTCCCACGGGCTGCCCGCATGGGTCAGGCTGGTCAGCGGGCTGGCGCCCGTGCCGCCGTCATAGCCCGAAATGGTGACGTGGTCGGCCTTGGACTTGGAGACGCCCGCGGCGACCGTGCCGACGCCCACTTCGGACACCAGCTTGACCGAGATGCGCGCCTTGGGCTGGACGTTCTTCAGATCGTGGATCAGCTGCGCGAGATCTTCGATCGAATAGATATCGTGATGCGGCGGGGGCGAGATCAGCCCGACGCCGGGCGTCGCATGGCGTACCGCGCCGATCCGCTTGTCGACCTTGTGACCGGGCAGCTGGCCGCCTTCGCCGGGCTTCGCGCCCTGGGCCATCTTGATCTGGATATCGTCCGAATTGACGAGATATTCGGTGGTCACGCCAAAGCGACCGCTGGCGACCTGCTTGATCCGGCTGCGCATCGAATCGCCATTATCCATCGGTACGAACCGTTCGGGCTCCTCTCCGCCTTCGCCTGTGTTGGAACGACCGCCGATGCGGTTCATGGCGATGGCCAGTGTCGAATGCGCCTCGTGGCTGATGGAGCCGAAGCTCATCGCGCCGGTGCTGAAACGCTTGACGATCTCTTCAACCGGTTCGACCTCGGCAATGTCGATTGCCGTGTCGGCCTTCTTCAGTTCCATCAGTCCGCGAATGGTCAGCAAACGCTCGCTCTGCTCGTTGATAGACCGGGCGAACTCGTCATATCTTGCTTGCGCATCGGCACCTGTCTCTTATACACATCT
>OJBP01001001.1_pt1 | contig 10777 bp, 8 predicted proteins | sample 1590691 | NCBI WGS metagenome assembly OJBP01 (sample SAMN05416848, study PRJEB24817) | seawater metagenome | isolation source: Sea water | place: Canada:Atlantic | collected 2013-07 | reverse complement strand
CTATCCTCTTCGTCGGCAGCGTCAGATGTGTATAAGAGACAGCCCGCGTTCCGCCATGACTTCGATGGGCAGGCAGCCTTCAAAGTAAGGCGTGTTCTTTTCCCATTCCTTGAACTCGGTTTTCTCGCCCGAAATCAATGCGTCGATGAAAGCGTTGTACTGGTCTTCGTCGAGCGGGCAATTGATGTACGCCGCCGTATCGCCACCGGGGCCGGGCTTGTCATATCGGCTTTGGCGCCAGGCCTTGGTCATATCGACGGAGTCGAAATAGACGATGGGGGCGATGGCGTCGAAGAAAGCGAGATCATCTTCGCCGGTATGGGCGTGGATGGCTTCTGCCAGTTTGAGTGATGTGAGCGGTCCGGTGGCCACGATCACGCTGTCCCAGTCTTCCGGTGGGAGCCCCGTGATTTCCTCGCGGACGATGGTGATGTTCGGATGGGCTTCCAGCTTGGCGGTGACCGCCTCGGCAAAACCCTCGCGGTCCACGGCCAGCGCGCTGCCGGCGGGCACCTGGTGCTCGGCTGCCGTATGCATGATCAGGCCATTCGCCCGGCGCATTTCCTCATGCAGCACGCCGACGGCATTCGACACATGGTCGTCCGAACGGAACGAGTTCGAGCAGACCAGTTCGGCCAGCTTGTCGGTCTGGTGGGCATCGGTGCCTTTGACGCCGCGCATTTCGTGCAGGATGACGGGCACGCCGGCATTGGCGGCCTGCCATGCGGCCTCGGATCCGGCCATGCCGCCGCCGATGATATGAATGGGTTTGATGCTCATGCGGCGGATGTGCGGGGCCAGGGCGGCGTCGTCAAGGTGGCGTTTGCCGTGATTCCCCGTGGCGAGGCCGTGAACGGGCGTGTAAGGAGTCGGATATGACTCGCAAGCTTTCTATTCCAGACCTGGTAGCAGAGGCATGGTCGTTGGCCCTGAGGGCCGCGCGGCCGAGCCTGGTTCTCATGCTCGCTCTTATTGTTGCAGGTGGCATCTACACCTTTGCGGTGGGGCCGGGATCCGCAATCGGGGATGCAGCGCCCGCGATTGCGGCGCTCGTTGTGTTTGTCGTCGGGATCGAATTCTCGCTGGTGGTCTACCGGGCCATGCTGGAGACGCGCACGGGCGATCGCCTGCGCCTCGCCCATGCGAATCTGGCGATCTATGTTGCCTTCCTGTTTGTGGGCGTTTTCGTCGGCTTCTTCCTGTTGATCCTGCCCGGAATCCTGCTCAAGGCGTCGGGCCGGGTTGAAATCGACGCAGAAACGCCGCCGGACGTGGTTCAGGCGGCGCTGATCGACATGTTGCCCACGGCCTATGGTGCTGTCCTCATCCTCGCCTGTATTGCCGGCGCGGCCGTTCTGTTCTTCATGGCGCTGCGGCTCTTGCTTATCGGGGCAGCGACCGTCGCCACGGGCGAGACACTGGTCTTCCGCACCTGGTCCTGGACGCAGGGGCATGCCCTGCCGCTCGGTCTCGCCGCGCTGGTGACGCACATTCTGCCGTTTGCCGTGGCCGTGCTGATCAATTGGAATTTGCGGGATATCTGGGGTGACAGCGCCATCGGCGGCTTCCTGTCGGGCGCGGTCGGCATGGCCCTGCTGGTGCCATTCCTGCTGGGCGGGCATGGCCTTGCGGTCGCGGCCCTGCACCAACTGCATCCCGAGACGACTTCCACCGAATGATTGCGCCTGTCATATAAATCGCCCTATCCTGACGCCTGATAAGCAGTTCAGGGGGGGCTCTGCCAGATGCCAAGCCGTTTTTCATTTGATGGCGCGTTGATGTTCGCATTCCGCGCAGTGCATGCGCGAAGCTTCCTCTGGGTGTTTCCGCTTGCGTTTGCGGGCGCGTTCACGGTTTTCAGCCTTGCGATCCTGATTTTTGCCAAGGATGATTTTGTGCAGGTGTTCCAGACCATCGAAATGCTGGAACAGGCCTCGGTCGGACAGGATGATCCTCAAGCCGTATTCGCCGCGATTCTCGGCGCCATGCAGCCGCTGGTCGGGTGGGCGATCTTTGCCACGCTGGGGAGCTGGATCATCTGGGCCATGTTCGAAGCCGCCTCGCAGCGGCGTTATGTGCGTGACGAGCGGTTTTCCCTCGGGTTCGGAGGGGATGAAGTGCGGATCATGGGGGTCGGGTTCTGTTGGGCGGTTATGCAGACGCTTTTCACCATCGTGCCCGTCCTCATGATTTTCAGTTCAATCTTCGGCGCGGTGGGCATGGTTGAAGCAGGCGCATCAGAGAATGAAATCGCGAGGCGTGTCATCGGGCCGATCCTTGGTGCGTTCGGGCTGGGGTTTGTCCTGTTCCTGATCTATGTCTTCTTCGCGACCCGTCTTGCTCCCTGCTTTGCTTTGACCATCAAGGACCGGGAGTTCCGATTCCTCGATGCCTGGAATGTGTCGCGTGACCGGTTCTGGCCAATTCTCGGCGCGTATCTCATCATCACCATCGTGGGGGGAATCATTGTCAGCATCGCCGACCAGCTGCTCCAGCTTCCGATGATGTTCACCATGGAATCGGCCTTTGAGAATGCTCAGACCGGTGAAGACATAGTTGCGGCCTTTATGAGCGGCGGGGTGATCGTCGCGTTGGCGATCTATATGATCGCGCGCCTGTTCCTGTCGGGCCTGCTCATGCATGTTGCCGGCGCACCGGCCGCGTTCGCCGCGCGACATGACCCGCGCGGCAGCGTGGACGATACCTATCGCGTGGATACGTTCAATTAGAGGGAGGGCATCTGATGAACACTCTGGAATTTTCAGTCGGGAATGCGATGGGGCATTTCAACAAGACGGAGGGACCGAAAGGGTTTCTCTGGAAGTTCGCGCTGGCCTATGCGCTGTGCGCCATCGTGGTCCAGGGGCTGAGCATGTATCTGATGGCGCCCCTATATGGCGCGGCGTTCAATCCCGTGGTGATGGAAGATCCCGATATGATGGATCAGGTCATGCTGAAGAATATTGGGAGGTTCGCGCTCGCCTATCTGGTCGCCATGGTGACCGGAATTCTGCTCTGGATGATGTTTGAAGCATCAAGCCAGCGTCGCTATATGCGGGCCGAAGGCTTCAGCCTGAAACTGGGCGCAGATGAAGGCCGACTGCTGGTTGTCGGTCTGTTCTGGATCGGCCTGATGATCCTGCTGTATATCGGGATGTTCGTGTTGATGATGGTCCCCATGATCATCGGAGCGGTTGCTGGCAGTGACGGAGCGATGGCCGCAGGAGCGGTGGCTGTGATTGTCATGCTTGCCTATGTGGTATTCGCAATATGGGTTACCGTGCGGTTCTCACCCGCCGCTGCCATGACCATCCGGGATCGCAAAATTCGCTTCGGCAGTGCCTGGCGGGTTACCAAGGGCAAGGTATGGACCCTGATCGGCAGCTGGCTTGTGCTGGCGCTGATCATGATGGCGATCATCTTCGTATTGTATCTGGTTTTCGCGGTGACCGCGGTCCTGTCGCTCATACCCGTCATGCAGAGCGGATCGGATGACCCGGCCGACGTGCTTGCCGCCTTTGCATCGCCGGGTTTTATCATACCCGTCATCATCTTCGGCTTGGTCTATATGGGATTGGCCGGCGTCATGATGCACGTGTTCGGTGGCCCCGCAGCCTTGGCTGCGAAGACCGATCCGAACTGGACGGATACAGACGCGATCAACGAAACCTTCGTCTAGCGTAGCGACCGTTTACTTGGCAGGGCTTGGCGAGCGGGATTTCCGCTTTGCCGGGCTCTTGGCTTTTGGCGCTGCCTTGGCCACAGCTTTTGCGGGCGCCTTGGCTTTCGGCTTTGCCGCAGCTTTGGTCTTCGCGGGCGCCTTGGCCGCAGCCTTTTTTGGCTTGGCGGTGGGCTTTGCCTTGCTCGTGCTTTCAGCCCGCAGACGCTTGTTGCGCGCGGCGCGGCGTTCATCCTGCCGGCGGAAGGTCTCGGCGAGGTGTTTGCCGGTCCAGCTGTCTTCACACGCCGCAATGTCTTCCGGTGTGCCGAAGGCAACCAGTTCCCCGCCGCCATCGCCGCCTTCGGGCCCGAGGTCCAGCACCCAGTCCGCCGTCTTCACGACATCCAGATTGTGCTCGATCACGACAACCGTGTTGCCGGTATCGACAAGGGAGTGCAGCACTTCCAGAAGTTTGCGGACATCCTCGAAATGCAGGCCGGTGGTCGGCTCGTCGAGAATGTAGAGCGTCTTGCCGGTTGCGCGCTTGGAGAGTTCCTTGGCGAGCTTGACGCGCTGGGCCTCACCACCCGACAGGGTCGTGGCTTGCTGGCCGACCTTCACATATCCAAGGCCGACTTCGTTCAGCGTGTCGAGCTTGGTCGCGATGGCGGGGACAGCGGAGAAGAATTTCGCGGCATCCTCAACCGTCATGTCCAGCACATCCGCGATGGACTTGCCTTTGAACAGGACTTCCAGCGTCTCGCGATTGTAGCGCTTGCCCTTGCAGGTTTCACAGGTGACGTAGACGTCCGGCAGGAAGTGCATCTCGATCTTGATGACACCGTCGCCCTGGCAGGCTTCGCAGCGGCCGCCCTTCACGTTGAAGCTGAACCGGCCAGGCGCGTAGCCACGTGCCTTGGCTTCCGGCAGGCCGGCAAACCAGTCGCGCATCGGGCCGAAGGCGCCGGTATAGGTGGCCGGGTTCGAGCGCGGCGTGCGGCCGATCGGGCTTTGGTCAATGTCGATGACCTTGTCGAGATGCTGCAGGCCTTCGAGGCTTTGGTAAGGCTGCGGCGGGCTGGATGCACCGTTCAGCTTGCGGGCCAGGGCCTTGTAGAGCGTCTCGATGATCAGCGTGGACTTGCCGCCGCCGGAGACGCCTGTGATACAGGTGAAGCTGCCCAGCGGGATCGTGGCGTCGACATTTTTCAGGTTGTTGCCGGTGGCGCCCTTCAGAGTCACCTTGCGCTTGGCCTTCTCGACCGGGCGGCGGGGCGGGATCGGGATTTCCTTGGTCCCGTTCAGATAGTCCGCCGTCAGGCTTTTCGGATTGGCCATCACTTCGTCGGGCGTGCCCTCGGCAATGATCTGACCGCCATGCACACCGGCGGCGGGCCCCATGTCGATGACATGGTCGGCGGTCAGGATCGCATCCTCGTCATGCTCCACGACGATCACGGAGTTTCCAAGGTCGCGCAGGCGTTTCAGCGTTTCCAGCAGGCGGTCATTGTCGCGCTGGTGCAGGCCGATGCTGGGCTCGTCGAGCACGTAGAGCACGCCGGTCAGGCCGGAGCCGATCTGGCTGGCCAGACGGATGCGCTGGCTCTCACCGCCGGACAGTGTACCCGAGGCGCGGCTGAGCGTCAGATATTCGAGACCGACATCATTGAGGAAGTCGAGCCGGTCATTGATTTCCTTCAGGATGCGTCCGGCAATCTCGTTCTGCTGCTTGGTCAGCGAGGTGTGGGCCTTGCCGAACCATGTGTGGGCATCCTTGATCGAGAAGACCGAGGCATCCGAAATATCGAGGCTGTTGATCTTCACCGCCAGCGCTTCCGGTTTCAGGCGCTTGCCGCCACAGGCCGGGCAGGGCGCAGCCGCCTGGAATTTTGCGATTTCGTCGCGCACCCACTGGCTGTCAGTTTCTCGGTAGCGACGCTCAAGGTTTGGAAGGACGCCCTCGAACGTTTTCTTCACCTCATAGCGGCGCATGCCGTCATCATAGACGAAATTGATTTCTTCCTCGCCCGTGCCGAACAGGATCATCTGGTGGATGTCCTCCGGCAGTTTGTTCCAGGGCTTCTTGAGGTCAAACCGGTAGTGCGCAGACAGGGCCTGAAGAGTCTGGGTCTGGTAGGGCGATGTCGACTTCGCCCAGGGCGCGATCGCGCCGTTCAGCAGGTCAAGATCCTTGTCCGGAACAACCAGGCCGGCATCCACTTTTAACTGCTCGCCGAGACCGTCACAGGTCGGGCAGGCGCCAAAGGGATTGTTGAACGAGAACAGGCGCGGCTCGATTTCCGGAATGGTGAAGCCGGAGACCGGGCAGGCGAAATTGGCGCTGTAGGTGATGCGCTTCGGATCGGTCTCGCCATCTTCCAGATCCGCATATTCGCCGATGGCAATACCATTGGCGAGGCCGATAGCCGTTTCGAAACTCTCGGCGAGGCGCTGTTCCATGCCTTCGCGCACGACAATCCGATCAACCACGACGTCGATGTCATGCTTGTATTTCTTGTCCAGCTTAGGCGGGTTTTCCAGCTCGTGGAACTCGCCATCCACCTTCACACGCTGGTAGCCATTCTTCAGCAGCTCGGCGAATTCCTTGCGGTACTCCCCTTTCCGCCCACGGACGATAGGGGCGAGCAAATAGAGCCGCGTGCCCTCCGGCAGATCCATGGTGCGGTCGACCATCTGGCTGACCGTCTGGCTCTCGATGGGCAGGCCGGTGGCCGGCGAATAGGGAATGCCGACGCGCGCCCATAGCAGGCGCATATAGTCATAGATCTCGGTGACCGTCCCGACGGTCGAGCGCGGATTGCGGCTCGTCGTCTTCTGCTCGATCGAGATGGCGGGCGAGAGGCCCTCGATGCTCTCGACATCCGGCTTCTGCATCAGTTCCAGGAACTGGCGTGCATAGGCCGACAGGCTTTCGACATAGCGGCGCTGGCCCTCGGCATAGATCGTGTCGAAGGCGAGCGAGGATTTGCCCGAACCCGACAGGCCGGTCATCACGACCAGCTCACCGCGGGGGATATCCACGTCGACATTCTTGAGATTGTGTTCCTTGGCGCCGCGCACGCGGATGAAGGGAGACTCGGCCATTTATGGGCTCTCTTGAAAAGTTTGGGCTTTGGGAAGCTACGCAAGACAATGTGTGCCGCGAATCTGATCGTTCCACAAGAACAAATGCAGAACCGCCTTAAACACTGCGAAAAAGCCCCGGATTCCGGCAAATTATATGAAATTTCATGCAATGCCTGAGCGGGGCATCAACCATGAGGCGGTAAGCCTGAGCCTTCGACCTTGAGGGAGCGCTGCCGGGATGATCCAGGTTGTGGTAGAGAGATTATTGAACGTGGCCTTGCCGCTGTTCGTTGCGCCCTTCCTGATCTTCACGGCGCTCGCATTCCTGAAAAAGGGCAAAGCCGCGCTGAACTGGTCATCCGGCCTGACAGAAAGTGTGCGCGTGAACACCGCGCTCATGCTGGTCAATTCGGCCTTGGCGCCGGTCATTGTCCTGACGCTCGGCCCTTTGCAGCATTTCGTGGATTCCGGGGGCGTCTGGAGGCTTGACCCGGCGCTGTGGCAGGCTCTGCCGGCTTGGCTGGTGGTATTGCTCGCCGTAATGCTGGCTGACTTTTCAGATTATTGGGTGCACCGCCTGATGCACACAAAATGGCTTTGGCCGTCGCACGTGATCCATCATTCCGACACGGTGATGAACAATACCACGTCCGTGCGTATGCATATCATCGAACTGGTGATCATGGCTTCCTCTTTCCTTATGGTTGCGACGGTGATGTCATTGCCGCCAGTGCTGGCTGGCCTCGCTGGCTTGTTCATCCCGTTCTACAATCGCTTCGTGCACCTTGATGCCGACTATCATTGGGGGCCGCTTAACCGTATCCTCAATTCTCCGCGTTTGCACCGCTGGCACCATGCCGACGTGCCGGAGGCCTATGGCAAGAATTTCGCGAACATGTTCAGCCTGTGGGATACGCTGTTCGGCACCTATTACCTGCCGGGTGTGTGCCATCATGATCTGGGCGTGAAGGATGGTCCGGAACAGAATTTGCTGCTCAACTATGCTTGGCCCCTCAAGACGCTCGCGGAAGCCGTCCCCCCATTGCGCCAACGCCTTCTCCGTCACAGCTAGCAAATCAGGGCTTGCCTCTATGGCGCTGCAACGATAAGAACAAATCAAGAACAAATTTTGTGCTTGGGCGCAGGGCGGCGAGGTTGTGTGGAAGGCAGGGGAATTCTCACCCTTTCGGGCGACAGGCTGGCCATTGCAGGGTAAAAGCGAGTTCGAATCGAAAGCGAAACAGATCGGAGCGGAGTTGGAACCATGGCAGGATCAGTGAACAAGGTCATTCTTGTCGGCAATGTTGGGCAGGATCCGGAAGTCCGCCAGTTCCAGAATGGCGGTCAGGTGGCCAGCTTCTCGCTCGCCACGTCCGAAACCTGGAAAGACAAGAATACCGGCGAGCGCAAGGAAAAGACCGAATGGCACCGCGTCTCGGTGTTCAGCGAAGGTCTCGTCCGCGTTGTCCAGAACTATATCAAGAAGGGCTCCAAGCTCTATATCGAGGGCCAGCTCGAGACCCGCAAATGGCAGGACAAGGATGGCCAGGATCGCTACACGACGGAAGTTGTGCTGCGCGGCTTCAACTCCACGCTGACCATGTTGGATGGCCGGAATGAAGGTGGTGGCCGGTCGTCCGGAAATGATTTCGGCGGCCATCAGGGCCAGAGCGGCGGTCCGCGCCAGATGAGCGGTCCGCAGGAGAGCTTCAGCCAGGATCTCGACGACGAGATCCCGTTCTAGGATGGTGCGTGCGGGCTGGCATCCTGCGCATTGGTTCACGGCGGCTCTGGTCGCTGTGCTGTGTGCCTGCCAGTCCTCCCCGTTCCCTCCGGTCGGGAACCTCGATCCCGTCCTCACAAGTGAGGCCCTGACGCCGAATACGGCGGCGCTCGTCGTGTATCGGCTGGAAGACAGCCGGACATGGACCAGCGGCGGCGCGCGGCCTGCCCAACGGTTCGTGGCGGCTTCGACGGCCAAGATTCCCCACACGCTGATTGCCTTGGAGACCGGCGCAGTCAGCGGGCCGGGGGAATCGTTCGAATGGGATGGAAAGACGCGGTTCCTGCCGAGCTGGAATGAGAGCCAGGACTTTGCGACGGCGTTCCAGCGCTCCACCGTGTGGATTTACCAGACAATTACCCCGCGCATCGGCAGCGCTACACTCGGCGACTGGCTGGCCCGATTTGGCTATGGCAATGCCGATACGGGCGGTGAGGCGGACATTCAGACCTATTGGCTGAAAGGTCCCCTGAAGATTTCTGCGCGCGAACAGGTGGCGTTCCTGGCAAGATTGTCGGCTCGTACGCTGCCGCTCTCTGCGCGCACCTATGAGCAGGCTCTTCCGATGATGCTGGCCGAAAAGGGCGATGGCTGGTCGATTCATGCCAAGACCGGCTGGAAAAGTGTTCCGGGCGAGACTGATATCGGCTGGTATGTGGGGTGGCTGGAGCAGACCGGCGGCGCTGCGCCCGGCACCTATGCCTTTGCGTTCAACATGGACATGGACCCCGACAATCCGGCGCTGAAAACCCGCCGGGACGCCGTGCAGAAGGCGCTTGAGGCCATTGGGGCCATGACGCCCCCTTCAGAGACCCCTGATTGAGGCGTTTTCGCCCGTAATTACTGCTATTTTGGCCCTGTCGCATTTGTTTCAATGACGACGGGATGCTAGACATGATCCTGTATCGGAACAGGTGATTCCCGTTAATTTCACCGTAGCCAGGACGAATTCTCCATGAGCGACGACACAACTCCGCCGGACGAGCCGGAAACGCCTGAGAATGGCGGCGAGGGCAGCGCGCCCCTTCCCGACGGCATTGAGCTGATTTCCATCGAATCCGAGCTGAAAAGCTCCTATCTCGACTATGCAATGAGCGTCATCGTGAGCCGAGCGCTCCCGGATGTGCGCGACGGCCTGAAGCCCGTTCACCGCCGCATTCTCTATGCGATGAATGAGGGCGGTAACACGCCCAGCAAACCCTACAAGAAATCCGCCAATATCGTCGGTTCGGTGATGGGTAATTACCACCCGCACGGCGACTCCGCGATCTATGATGCGCTGGTGCGCATGGCCCAGCCCTTCTCGATGGGCGCGACCCTCGTTGACGGCCAGGGCAATTTCGGCTCGATCGACAATGATCCGCCAGCTGCCATGCGTTACACGGAAAGCCGGATGACGAAAGTGGCGACCCATTTGCTCGCCGACATCGACAAGGACACGGTCGACTTCCAGGACAATTATGACGGGTCCCAGAAAGAGCCGATTGTCCTGCCGGCGCAGTATCCGAACCTGCTGGTCAACGGGGCTGGCGGCATCGCGGTCGGTATGGCGACGAATATCCCGCCGCACAATCTCGGTGAAGTCATCGACGCGACGCTGGCGATCATCGAAGACCCGACGCTGGACGAAGATGCCCTGCTCGAAATCGTGCCCGGTCCGGATTTCCCGACCGGCGGCCAGATCATGGGCATGTCCGGCAGCCGCAAGGCGATGACCACGGGCCGTGGCAGTGTCATCATGCGCGCCAAGACCGATATCGAGGAAGCCAAGAATGGCCGTCAGGCCATCATCGTGACCGAGATTCCCTATCAGGTGAACAAGGCCGCGATGATCACGAAAATCGCGGAACTCGTGCGCGAGAAGCGGATCGAGGGCATCTCCGATTTGCGCGACGAATCCGACCGCAACGGCATTCGGGTCGTCGTCGAGCTGAAGAAGGATGCGAGCGCCGAAGTCGTGCTCAACCAGCTCTTCCGTTTCAGCCAGATGCAGACGAGCTTTGGCGTCAACATGCTGGCCCTGAATGGTGGTCGGCCGGAGTTGATGAACCTCCGTAAAGTGCTCGATTGCTTCATCACCTTCCGTCAGGAAGTCGTCGTCCGCCGGACAAAGCACGAGCTGAACAAGGCCCGCGACCGGGCCCACCTCCTGGTCGGCCTGGCGATGGCCGTCGCGAATATCGACGAAGTCATTCGCATCATCCGCTACTCGCCCTGTCTCTTATACACATCTGACGCTGCCGACG
>OJBP01000994.1_pt1 | contig 10846 bp, 14 predicted proteins | sample 1590691 | NCBI WGS metagenome assembly OJBP01 (sample SAMN05416848, study PRJEB24817) | seawater metagenome | isolation source: Sea water | place: Canada:Atlantic | collected 2013-07 | reverse complement strand
ATTTTGTCACGGCGGAGGTTCTTGTCCTTGAGGTCTCGACACCCTTATTTTCAAGGACCTTCCGCCGTTTTTCTACCTACCTTGGTGCAAAATCCGGGCTAGCCCGGATGTTGCACGAGCATGCCGGTGAAGGCGAACCTTTTGCCGTGACCGGCGCTGTTCTCACCTTGATTGTCGCGCCGTCCAACGGGGTCAGCGGCTTCAGACAACCCGGGAGACGTCGAAGACCTGCATCAGCTGCGGCGGTTCGGATACATCGGAGACCTGATCGAGATAGGCCTCGCGAAGTCGGAATCCGATGGGTAGCTGCAGTGCATCGTCGCGCCGCAGGGTGGCGATAGGGTCGCCGCCCAGCAGCCGGAACACCCTGGTCAGGTACAGGCGGTTCAGGCGCTCTGCGGCGACCAGGGTGCGCAGCACCTCGGGTCCAGAGATCGCGTAGGCGTAGCCCAGCTCCCGCTCGGCCCGCGCGGCCAATGCGCGCGGCGCCAGTACCTAGGATTCACCGGCGTCGAGCACCTCGCAGCCGACGGCCGCGAGTTCCCGCCGCCGCGCCGGCGATGCTCCCAGGATAGTGAGCACCAGCACGCAGCGCCGCTCGGCGGCGCGCACGTTGATGTAGACGCCGTCCGCCCACAAATACACCATCTCGTGGCCGCGCCAATCCTTGGTCTGAAAGTCGGCGTACTCGGCCTGCCAGGCGGCCTTGAGCCGGCCGATCGTCGACGCCTGCCTGCCCTGCCTGCCGGCAGGCACGGCGGCAGGCACGGCGGCAGGCAGCGGGGACCATGGAAGATCGCCAAATGGCCATCCGGGTATTCGTGAACCCGTACCATTTTCTGGACGTAGTGCCTGAACCGCGCCCCATTGGGCAGCCCCAACACGATCCCCTGGTAGGTGACACAGCTATCCTTGCTGACCCGGCGCTCTACCTGTCGGCACAGGATGTTGTCGATATCGACCCCCATCAAGGGGACAAAGGCGCTGCCTGACTCTGCAGGCGTCACCATGAACCGGCGGTTGAACCGTTTGAGGTAGCCGCGTTGCAGGAATTCATTGGCCGCTTTTATGGTGGTGATTTTCGCCAGCGCGAGTTCCTTCGGTAGCCGGCCCTGCAAGGTGCTGAAAAAGCGCTCCGAGCGGCCTCGTGCCTCGGGGGAATAGGCGGCAATCATGTGGATGCCCAGTTGACTCATGGCGCGGCCGAACTGGGTCAGGCGACGTTTGTCCACCCGGCCCCCAGCCTCCGTGGTCACCCAGTAATGGCTGCCTCGATCACTCGATCACTGTAGAAGCTACTGAACAAGCCCTGCTTGAGCAGGGTCTCCCTGACCCCCCTGAAAGGCGCCCGCACATTGGGCTCAATAAAGCAGTGGTTGCAGGGAGCCCGCCACCAGCGGCGCCGAATCGGCGCCCAGCAGGCGCCCGGCCGGGTGGCTCCGGCGCAGGGTCTGGAGGTCGTCGTGGTTCATTGCGATACGCTGCATCAATAGCTCTGAGGATGGCAACTGCCATTGGAGCATAGTCGGGCAACGGACCTCCGCCTCACAGCTACCCGACCGGGTGGCTCAACGTCTCCATGTATGCGGTGAACAGAAGCGCGTCCTGCTGCTTGAGCCGGGCCCTGAGCTCGAGGACGCCTTCATCGGGACCGTTGGTAGGGCGGCGCCTCTGCAACTGATACACCGTGGCGTAGCTTTCGGGACAGTCCGCGCCGGGCTCGGGCAGCACCCCCGTCAGGGCCGGCCGCTGCACGAGCAGCCAGGCCGGGAAGGCGGAAACCGGCAACGCAGGCTCGTGGTCCTGAAAAGCCTCCCATTCCTCGACGAGCACATGGTTCGCACTCGACTCAACCAGCTCAGCCTGCTCGGGAAAGTGCCAGCAAAGCGTGAACCAGGACGGCAGTGCCTGCGTGAGCTCGTGCTGGCGCTCGCAGGCCACGGCATATCGCTCGAGCAGCAACGACTCACGCTCCCACCCGGCCTCCCGCTCGACAGTTTCACGCACGAGGCGCCAATCCAGCGCCATGCGGGCGGTATAGCTGGCGTGCAGGCGGGGGTGCGCAGGGTCGTAGTCGCAATGGTCGAGGGCCTCGGTGAGCCGGCGCCACAGGGGAATGAGCACATGCCGGCTTGCAGTGCCAAGCACCTCCTCGGCGAGGGGCGTCAATGTCTCCTCGAGCCGCGCCAGCTCGCCGCCAACGTCCTGAACCGGCCCATTCGGGTCTTCGAGCGCTTCAGTCAGACGCTCGAGTGCCCCCAGCCGGGGGTGATCGGGCGCCACGTCATAGAGACGCTCGAGCAGGCGGCGGGATTCCAGCGGGTCGCGGTTTTTCAGAGCCTGGACCACGCCGTTGTGGAGGGCGGTCCCCGGGGCATCGGTGAACAGGTCAAGCTGGGGCTGATCCGGCGGCCGGCGATAGCAGCGGTGAAAGCATGCATTCAGCGCCTCGGCCGCGCTGAAGCGCAAGGGTCGAAGGTCACAAGCCGCTTGCCGGCCCCAAGACCGATACTCCAGCGCCTCCGGCCGCCAGCTGCGGCGCCCGAGGTAGCTCTCAGCCTGGGTCAGCATTTCCAGCACTTGGTCCGGATCGCCGGACAACGCCTGATCCAGAAAGCGCATCTCGCCATCCCGCCATGCCTCATAGTCGGCGTACATCAGGCGGCCGCTGCCCAGCAGCAGCTCCAGCGGCGTATATTCCCCGTGCTCCAGCAGAAGCCGATCGACCTCTTGCTCCACGTCAGACGTCATGACGCGGGCCCCATCGACCGGAACAGCCCATCAAGGTCATTCTCGCTCCATTCGGGGTGGTGCGCCTGAAGCGTCCTGCCGAACCCCATGTCGTCGGCGAGGATGCCGACCACCACTTGCTCTGCCTCGCGAATGGTGGACACGCCCCGAGGATAACTGCGCAGCGCCTCCACCAGGACGGGGAGCAGGTCGAGGTGCTCGCCCTCCACCTCCACGCCCAGGGCCACGTTGCACCACTCCTGTTCGCCAGCGGGCTCGATATCGCAGATCCACCCGGTCGGCTGACGTACCCGCCAACGAAACCCGGTCGTGCGGCCATCAGCTCCAGATACACAGGATCGTCATCCAGCGCTTCGTGGTAGAAGTGAAAGCCCGTTTCGCAGGCGATCGTTGATCTGGTGGACATTGCACCATCGACGCAGTTCTGTTGGCGTCCAGATCATAACGCCGGGCGCATGGGACCGGGAATAGATGCGGTGCCTCGATGACGAGGAATGACTCGGCACCCGTAGGGGCCTTCGTTCTGCTGGAGAAGGTGGGGCCGCGGGGCGTTCGTGCTGGTGCATCTGGCGAAAGTGGTGCGCAGCCGGCTGCGCGGCGGCGACTGGGCCTTCCGCATCGGCGGCGAGGAGTTCTGTCTGCTGCTGCCTGCCACCACACAAGCAGGAGCCGTCTCGGCTGCGGAGGCGTTGCGGCGCCAGGTGGCCGAGCGCCCGTACGATCTGGACGGCGACCGCGTTCCGCTCTCCGCAAGTATCGGCGTTGCCGTTTTCCCGCAGGATGGGCGTGGTATCCCCGGCACTGGGCTTTGATCCGGCCCTGCACTGTTCGGGCGGCGTCGATGCGCCCCTGCTGCGGCACCAGTGCTTTCGCCAGCCGCGTCAGCGCAGCGGCATCACTAGTTGATTCCAGGGCGGTCTCCACCTGCTGGTCCAGCGCCGCCCTCCTGCCTGCGCAGGCCGGCCGCCGCCATGGCCTCTTCCAGCGGAGCTCGCGACGCTCTGACCCCACGCCTCCTCGATGTCGCCCCGGTGCCGTCCATCCCCCTTTCAGTCGCCGGCCTCGCCATCATGGAGGAACGGTCATGAAACACAGACTCACCAGCCTTGCGCTCGCGGCCTGCGCCGCGCAGGTATCAGGGCGCTCCGGCTTGCACCCTCCGTCGCCGTATCCCACCATTCCGCTTTCTTTCTTGAGCTCGAATGCCGGGTGAGCGCATCCCCCGCGCACACCCGACGGAGTAAGCCATGCGTGTCCTGCTATACAGTGACCTCAATCCGGCCTCGATTCCCGGCTTCGCCAAAGTTCGCCAGGCGCTGGAGGCCAATAACTTCGCCCAGGCCGACGTTCGCAAGATCGGCCCTAATCTTTACCGCGCGCGATTGAACAAGCACGACCGGCTGCTGTTTCGCCTGCACAAGCATCTGGATGAGCAGTGCGCGCTACTGCTCGAGCACATCCCCAATCACGCCTACGACCGCTCGCGCTTCCTCGCCGGCGGCGCCGTGGTGGACGAGGCGAAGCTCCCCACGGTCGACCAGGCCGAGGCGGACGAAGACGATGAGCTCGTCTATCTGCACCCGGAGCGGGAGCGTTTCCACCTGCTCGACAAGATCCTGTCGTTCGACGACGATCAGCAGGCCATCCTCGAGCTTCCGTCCCCACTGGTGATCGTCGGCTCCGCCGGCAGCGGCAAGACCGCGCTCACGCTGGAGAAGATGAAGCGTGCGGCGGGCGAGGTGCTCTACGTCAGCCTGTCACCGTACCTGGTTCAGAACGCGCGCAATCTCTACTTCGCTCACGGCTACGACAATGACCTGCAGCAGGTGGATTTTCTGTCGTTCCACGAGGTGCTCGAAAGCATCCACGTACCGCCCGGGCGCGAGGTCTCGCTCAAGGACTTCCAGAGCTTCTTCGAGCGCCACCGCCGCGGCAGCGGCCTGAAAGATGCGCACAAGCTCTTCGAGGAATTCCGCGGGGTGATCACCGGGCCGCTGACGGAGCGGGGCTTCCGGACCCGCCAGGAGTACCTGGAGCTGGGCGTCAAGCAGTCGATCTTTCTCGCCGACGAGCGCCCGCGGGTCTACGATCTGTTCGAGAAGTACCTGGCGCACCTCGACAGCGAAGGCCTGTTCGACGCCAATCTCGTCGCCCATGATCATCTGGCGCGAGTCACGCCGCGCTATGACTTCATCGTGGTCGACGAGGTTCAGGACGTCACGACGGTGCAGCTCTATCTGCTCCTGAAGATGCTGCGAACATCCGGCGCCTTCCTGCTCTCGGGCGACTCGAACCAGATCGTCCATCCGAACTTCTTCTCCTGGTCGGGCGTGAAGTCGCTGTTCTTCCGCGAGCAGGATCTCACCGGCGACGGCGAAGTCATTCGGGTGCTCCACGCCAACTACCGCAACGCGCCCGTGGTCACCGCCGTCGCCAACCGCATTCTCAAGCTGAAGCACGCGCGCTTCGGCTCCGTGGATCGCGAGAGCAACTACCTGGTCGAAAGCGTGGGCGCGGAACGTGGTCACCTGCGGCTGCTCGATGACGACGATCGGGTGAAGCGTGAGCTCGACGCCCGAACCGCCAACTCCACCCGCTATGCGGTCATCGTCATGCACCCGGAACAGAAAACCGAAGCGAAACGCTACTTCGCCACGCCGCTGGTGTTCTCGATTCAGGAAGCCAAAGGGCTCGAGTACGAGAACGTCATTCTCTACAACTTCGTCGCCGGCGAGACCCGCGCGTTCCACGACATTGCCGGCGGCGTCGACCCGGCCGCGCTCGAGAACGGCACGCTCAGCTACGCGCGCGGACGGGACAAGACCGACAAGTCGCTGGAGATCTACAAGTTCTTCATCAATGCGCTGTACGTGGCCGTGACCCGCGCCGTCCGCAATCTGTACGTCATCGAAGGCGATCATGGGCATCCGGCCCTGGCGCTGCTGCAGCTCGACCGCTTCGCCGGCGACGTCGATATCGAGAAGGAAGCCTCTTCCGTCGAGGAATGGCAGCGGGAGGCCCGCAAGCTCGAGCTGCAGGGCAAAGCCGAGCAGGCGGAGGACATCCGCGAGCGGGTGCTGAAACAGCGGGAAGTGCCGTGGGAACGGCTCGACCGCGAGGCTTTCGCGGCGCTGCGCCAGCGCGCGCTCGACCGCGGCGGAAAAAAGGCACAACTGGCCGTCTTCGAGTACGCATTGATCCACTATCATCGACCCACGCTCGATCTGCTCGACGACGTGGGCTTCAAACCCGCCCGGCGGGACGAAGCTCAAGCGGAGCGTCAGCTCACCCGCAATCACTTCATGATCTACGACCTGGGAAGCTCGGGCGCCGTGCTCTCCGACGTCGAACGCTACGGCGTGGACCACCGGACACGCTTCAATCTGACGCCACTGATGATCGCGGCACGGCTCGGCAACGACACCCTGGTCGAGGCCCTGCGCGACCGCGGGGCCGACCCGGAGCAGCGCGCGAACAACGGCTTCACGGCGCTCCACTTTGCCCTGGAACGGGCGGTCTTGGATCCCGTCTTTGCGCGCCAGCGGCTACCGAAGGTCTATCCACTGCTGGAGCCCGACAGCGTCTCGGTGCAGGTCGAGGGCCGCCTGGTGAAGCTCGACAAGCGGTTGATGGAAGCCTTCCTACTCAACTTCCTGAGCGCGCTCTACTACCGCCGGCTCGGTCCGACCATGGCAAGCTCCGGCAACGCCTACAGCGCCAGGATGCTCGAGGAGTTGCTCGCGCGTCTGCCAGCCAGCGTCCTCCCCGATCGCCGCAAGCGCCGACCGTACATCAGCAGCATTCTCTCGAAGAACGAGGTTCACCGGGACGACCCGTACAATCGGCGGCTGTTCCAGCGCCATCGACGCGGGCAGTACGTTTTTAATCCGGCGATGAAGTTGCGCGTCGGCAACGACTGGCGGTCGGTCTACGACGTGCTGCCACTGGACGACCTCGGCATTGAACCGCTGCTGGTACAATTCCGGAATACCGCGACTGCCGGGCAGCACCGCCATCTGCTGATGGCCGATGATGGCCAGCAGGAGCGGCTCAAAGTATAGGAAGCACTGCTGTCCCACCAAAAAAACCCGCACAATAAAAATTGTGCAGGTTTAAGGAAAGCATTACTCCGGTGAAGGGCGGAGCAACTCACTACCTCGAAGACTGACGATTATTCTCGATGATAACCTCTACACGACGGTTCTGCTGGCGACCGGTAGCGGAATCATTGCCAGCGGTGGGAGAACCTTCTCCCAGGCCGACGGTGCGCATGCGAGTAGTGGACACGCCCTGGTTGGCCAGAAAGGATTGCACCGTATCGGCGCGACGCTGGGACAGGATTAAGTTAGCATTGTCGCTGCCAATGCTGTCGGTGTGGCCTTCGATGGCAATATTGCGGTCAGGATACTGGCCGAGAAAGAGAGCGAGCTTCCCCAACCCTTCGGGCGCGCGCCCGGTCAGCTCCGCCCGGCCCGTGGCAAACAGAACATCGCCCAGGGTTATCACGATGCCGCGCTCGGTTTCTTTCGCGTTGAGCTCATCAAGCTGACGTTTGAGTTCTTCCTCCTTTAGTCTCGCCGCCTCGACATCGCCGCGGGCAAGCCTGGCGTCTTCACGGGCAATATCGGCATCCAGGTGCGCCCTGTCTGCTTCCCGGGTGCGGGCGTCCAGGCGCGCGCTTTCACTCGCCTTGGTCAGCCCGGCTCGCTGGTCTTCATAAAGGCGGGCTTGTGCCCGGGCCGCCGCGATATCCACCCTGTGATCCGCCATCAACACCCGATGCCCAGCAAGGTCCTTGTCTCCCTCGGGAACCTCCGCCACCCGAACAGCTTCCTCGGCCTCCTTGATAGCCACTGGTGCCCGGCTGGCCAACTCCTGATTAGCCTGGAGCCTGGTCAGCTTGTTGCGCACATTGGCGGAGCCTTCCGGCGCAGACATCTGCGCACAACCCGCCAGTACCAGAGAGGCCACCGTCGCGGCCAGCAGAGGTTTTAAATGGTGCCTCATAATGTTCATTGTTGCGCTCCTGTATTACGGTCCATTTCATTTATGAGCGCCCTGGTGCTCTCTTTCATATCCTCGTTGACCTTTTTGGCTCTGATTTCTCCCGCCCTGGCGGTAGCCAACTGGGCACCGACCAGCGCCTCATCAGCCAAGCGCTGGGCCACAACCATCTCCTCACGCTGCACCGCAACACGGGCGGCTGCCAGCTTCTCTCGGGCCTGACTCAGATCCAGAGACGCGTAGTCCGCAACCCCCGCCTGCTCGGCAGAGGCAATGGCCTGCTCAGCGGCTTGCAGGGAACGGGCAGGCGCCTGGGGCGTCGACGCACAGGCGCTCAGAAACAGTAGCCCAGCCAGCACAACCCCCAGCCGCAGTGACGCTATTTCGGTTAGTTTTGTTCTTGATAATTTAAATCCATGGTTGATGATCATGTTGTCCTGCCTCATTGCAATTGCCGGCGCCGCAAAGCAGCCGGTGCTGCGACCGTATGGCGCGGTCATTTGAATTTCTTGGTGAAAGCTCATCTTTTTGCCCAATGCATTAAATATAATGAGCTCTGAGAATTTCGAGGACTTTTTTTCCAGGGGCGGACGCAGCTTGCGTCCGCCCGCTTGTTGATTTAACGATTGATCGGGGAAATTTTCGTGCCCTCGATGCTGACACCCGCCATCAATCCTTGCTGACTGAAAATAAACGCATAGGCATCGTCCTTCAGCGAGGATGTTGAAAGGTTCTTTGCAACCCCTTCGTCGACCACAACGACGGTCGGACCTACGCCTATTTCCCAGCCGTTGGTCTTCTCGACATAGCTGACGGCCTCGTCGGTCATCAGAAACACAGCGTATCCGTAGGACTGGGCGCCTATCTGCAGACCCCAGGATCCGGTAACAGAGTTGTAGTAATCGACGACTTTCGCGCCCTTGATCAAGATACCTTCACCATAGCTGCCGCCAAACACCAGGCCGGCCTTTACGATATTCGGAAAGACGAGCACGCCCTTGGCGGTGTTCGAAAGGCTCTCGGCAACAGGTTCGGCTTTGTAGAGCGTTTGCAGAGCCTGGCGGGAATCCTTCTCAAGATCCTCAGCGGTCGCCGCGCTTGCTAGACTCATTGCACTCATCGAGACGATAGCAGCCGTCGCGATCAGGAGCGTCCTGACACGATTTTGTATGTAGTACATGTTGATGTTCCTTTTTGGTTGGATGTTGTTCCGGTGCGGTTTTGAAATGCAAGGCTAGCAGCGTGGCCGGGTGCAGTCTGTGCGATGATGAACATAGCGCCGAACGCGTTCGCGGCGCGAGGAGATCAGCCTTTTGTGTGCGACAGCGTACAGACTACGGCTTGCGCCTGAGCCACATTACCTTCAGGAAACTGTGGCGATGTGGTTTGGCGGGGAGCCAGCGCACCACGAAGCAAACAGGAGATATGAGATGACATTAGGAACAATTGTGCTGGTCGTCGTGATTCTGATGCTGGTCGGCGCGATGCCAACCTGGCCTCATAGTCGCGGGTGGGGTTACGCACCCAGTGGCATTCTTGGGCTGGTACTGGTGATCCTGCTCATTCTGTTGCTGTTGGGCAAGTTATAGTCGGTTTTCGACCAAAGCATGGCCCATCTCGTGATCTGATTAGCCCCAATCTTCAGCACTCCCTTTAACTTGGCACGCTGCGCAGTGCTGATTCAGGCCAAGGAGGGCACGCGGTGGCGGTGACCAGCAGGCACGGCACCAGGGCCTTGAGGTCCAAGCGGCGATTGCTCATAAGTCAGAACTATAGGCGACACTTGGATGCTTGAAGAACGAGCGAACCAAGTCGGGGCGAGCGGCGCTATCAGCCAACTGCGCATGGACCCGATCAGCCAACTTTTCGCCGCGGCGCTTGGGATTGCGCGCGGTGCCAGTGCGCTTGGCGTAGCTCCACACCAGTTCGTCAGGATTCAAGTCCGGCGCGTACCCGGGCAGGAAATGCAAGGTCAGCTTGCCCTTCATGCTATCGACGTAATCCCGCACGCACCGGGCCTTGTGCGCCGGCAGTCCATCGAGTACCAGGTGAATCGGTCGTCGGCGGCCCTTCATCATCCGACGCAACAGCGCCACGAACTGATCGCCATTCAATGCGCCGCTGTAAATGGCGAACCAGAAGCCCCCCTTGCTGTTCACCGCCGAAGCGGCACTGATGCCTTGCCATTGGCCAGGAATCGAGACCACCGGCGTGACGCCTCTGCCCCCCCAAGTCCTGCCTTGCACCCTGCCCGTGCGCAGCGCGCAGGCGGGCGCATCGGCGCGAAAGCCGGACTCGTCCCAGAAGTAGATCTCGGCCTTGTCCCGCTTGGCTTGGCGTACGATTGCCGGGTAGGTTTCCCGCTGCCCTGCCTGCCGGCAGGCAGGGCAGCGCGCCACGGCCTGTGGCGCGGGTTCTGGCCATTGATCCAACCGAACACCTGTCGCTACTGCCTCGGCGTGAGCGTGCGCGGCCGACCCGTCCCCTTGCGCGACAGCAAGGCGCGCTTGCCGCGACCCTGGCCCTGGGCTCGGGCCAGCACCTTGTAGGCCCAGCTGCGATGCAGGCCAAACGAGGCAGCCACCTCGGCCGGCGACTCACCTTCGCGCATACGATCAAGTGCCATCAGGCGCATTTCTTCCAGCGCCACCCGCGATAATTACTCTATCCCCAGCGCTGAGCTCGCGCACCAGCAGCGCCTGTCGCCGCGGCTGATCGCCCCGCACCGGCCGACGCCAAGCCAACACCCGCTGGCGCCACTTGTGGTGTAGCGCTGGGCAGGGCGCACGCGTCGTGCAGTCGGCAGTGTGCGCCAGCAGACAGACGGCATGAAGGAGTGAGCCCAGTCTGGCGCCATCTAGGTCAGCAGCGCGTTGTTGGCGATGGCCGCCGCATAGCCGACAAGGCATGGCCGCGGATCGCGACAGGTTGCCGCCCGCAAGCTCATTACCTAAAGCCCACTACCTAAAAAAAGGAAAGTCCATGATCAAATTCAAACGCAACTTGCTCGCGCTGGCGGTCAGCCTCGCGGTCAGCGCCGGTGCGCTGGCAGATGGCACATCAAAAGACGACTACAAGGCCGGCAGCGAGC
>OJBP01000993.1_pt1 | contig 10848 bp, 10 predicted proteins | sample 1590691 | NCBI WGS metagenome assembly OJBP01 (sample SAMN05416848, study PRJEB24817) | seawater metagenome | isolation source: Sea water | place: Canada:Atlantic | collected 2013-07 | reverse complement strand
GCTCTCACGCATACCGACCTGAAAGCCGACGACCTCCTTCTTTCCTTCGGGCGTCGCCCCGAGAATGACGAGAATACACTCGGCTTGAGGCTCCATCCGGGCCTGGAGGTAGACGCCCTCCGCAGATGTAGACATACCGCCGCGCCGAGAGGTCACGGCGCTGCCAACGGTCATATTCCTGCTGCCACCCCTCGGTCAGGCGCGAGATCACACTCGGCGACAGGTTCGGCGCATCTGCACCCAGGATCGCAGAGAGCGCCTCCCGGAACTCGCCGGTGGAAATGCCGCGCAGGTAGAGCACCGGCAGCAGGGCATCGAGGCTGCGCGACCGCCGCGCCCATTTCGGCAGGATGGCGGAGCTGAACCGCACCTTCTCGTCAGCAGGCCCGGCCGCGCGGTCACGCACCTTCGGGCGGCGCACATCAAGCGCGCCGATCCCGGTCTGGATGCTCCGCTCAGGACCATACCCATGCCGGACGACACGCTGCCGGCCATCCGGCAGGACCTCTTCGGCATGCTGCGCGACGAAGGCATCAGCCTCTGCCCGAAGTGCAGCGGCCAGCATCCGGCGCGCCCCGTCCCGGGCAATCTCGGTCAGCGGATCGTCAACAGATTCCGGCTGACGCAGGGCGATGATGTCGGTATCTTTCGTCATAGGCGTATCGTTCCTTCTGGAAGTTCTGGCAGGCTTGGACACCCGCCACGATACGCCGCCTTCTCAAACACCGTCACCCATTTCCCGGCATAGCTCGATCAAACCCAAGGAGCCGTCGTCGCATGACTGAAAGTGCGAAAGACTCTGGACACCACCAGGTCGGCACGTCGCGTGTCATGCGGCACTGGTATGCTGCCCCCCACCCGCGAAGTTTGAAATATGGCTGTGCTTGCGCCACGGCCTGCGAGCAGCGACCGCCGGTGTATTTGGGGCGCCGCGTGACCAGCACCCAGAACTGCGCGGAGAGCAGCACTGTCCAGGGAGAAATGGCCTGTTTGGCTGGGGCATATTACCACTCTGAACACGGCCCTGTTTCGTCAATCACTTCCCGCATGCGGCGTATCGTTCCGGGGTCAGTTCCTTCCGGCAGATCAGCGAGATCAAAGTACCCTATGTCAGCAATCTCTACGCTAGTGGGCTTGCTCGCGACACTGCCATTGACGTTGCAAACGTAGACCAACACGTGATCTCGCTGACTGACGCCATTGTTGTGGAACACGCCATGGAACGCAGGAGTGCCCTCCAATCGAAGGCCTGTTTCCTGCAGCAATTCGTTTTCTAGCGCGACAACAGCCGTTTCTCCCTTTTCAACACCGCCACCAGGAAAGTGCCAGCCAGGCGTGTAGGTGTGCCGCACGAGCAAGAATTTTCCATCTTCTGAACGAACAATCGCCCTAACGCCAAGCGTTAGCCCACGCCTCATAAGAAAATAGCTGTGCAGTGCACGGCTAAACAGCTTGCCAAAGAAACCACGCTTCTGTTCAGTCTGAGAAGTCATACGCCGACACTCAAGTTGCTTGGTGCCTCGCTCTGGCTTTCATCTTCCTCGCGGGCGGCCCAATACTCAATTTTTCGACCAACCGGCGTGTAGTCCAATGGCAATTCGTGAAGGATGTCGACAATTCTGTATAGGTCGACGATGTCACAAGCTTGACGTAGGCGTTCAAGGATCGCCATCAACTCGTCCATCGGCAGTGAGACCTCAGACGCCGTCATAATTCGAGGATGTAGGGTTGGCGATGGATTGTTCCCGATCAGAAGTTCCTCATAAAGCTTTTCGCCTTTCCGAAGCCCGACAACGCAGATCGGAATATCGCCCTCCTCAGGAAGGATTTGGTCAGGATGATCGACCATGTACGGCACAAGCCCGTGCAGCTTTACCATCCCCATTGCAACGTCAAGGATTTTGACAGGCTCTCCCATATCCAGAACAAAGACGTCACCCCCTTTGCCCATGGCGCCGGCTTGGATCACGAGTTGCGCGGCCTCGGGGATCGTCATGAAATACCGCGTGATGTCTTTGTGCGTGACCGTAACAGGCCCACCGCTTTCGATTTGCGCCCGGAACCTCGGGATAACAGAACCAGACGAACCTAGCACGTTGCCAAAGCGCACCATCGAGAAAACCGTGGTTGATGCTTCGCTTGCATGCGCCTGACAGATAAGTTCAGCGATACGCTTTGTCGCGCCCATCACATTGGTTGGTCTCACCGCTTTGTCCGTCGAAATCAGAATGAAGTTTTCAACGCCGAGTTTTTTGGCGACAGACGCAATGGAGAGAGTTCCAAACACATTGTTTCTGATCCCCTCAACCACATTCTCCTCAAGCAAGGGCACGTGCTTGTAGGCAGCTGCGTGGTAGATTGTTTGCACCCCAAATGATGTGATCGCATCCTCGAGCACCCGGCTGTGTTGAACCGAGCCAAGGATGGGCACCACCTGAATTGATGGATTAATGTGACCGGCAGCCTCAGACAATTCAGACTCGGTCGAATAAAGTGCAAACTCAGAGGCTTCAAATAACACCAGCCTCTTCGGCCTCTGGTCGAGGATTTGTCGGCACAGTTCACTGCCAATTGATCCACCTGCGCCAGATACCATCACCACGCGCCCAGTGATGTTTTTTCCGAGTAATTCGAGGTTTGGGGCAACGGGATCACGCCCCAACAGGTCTTCTGCTGTGACGGCTCTTAGTTCAGAAATCTTGGCTTTGCCGCTGATGATGTCTGAAAGGCCTGGGATAGTCTTAATCTCGACTTGTAGCTCTTCGAGGTCTTCTACGATTGCGCGGCGGCGCGCCCGGGTAAGGCTAGGAATGGCTAACAAGACAACCTGCGCCCCGGTTGCCTGAACCAACTGGGGAATTTGATCGGCTGAATAGACACGTAAACCCCCGACAGATAGACCCTGCAGACGTTTATCATCATCCACAAGCGCAATAGGTGCATATTCTCGGCCATGGAACAGCGAATTGAGAAGCTGCAGTCCAGAGTCACCTGCACCGTAAATGATCACAGGTCTCTTATGGAAATGGGCCGGATTGCGGAAAAAGGTGCGAACGACAAAGCGAAGTCCGCCTACCAAAAGGATCACAAATACTCCAAAAATGATTGGGACGGAGCGCGGAATGGCAGCCTCAAACGCAAGTCCAGCCAGATAAAGCGAAACCGCACCGATAACGGCACCTTTGCCTATCGTTATCAGGATCTTGCCTGTAACAAACCGAACAAGGGCGCGATAAACGCCCAGAAAATGAAAAGAGAGCAGCATCACGAAAGTCGCAACAAAAACCGCGACCCAGTTGGCGGACAATTGGAGAAAGGTCGCGCTTTCCAGTCGAAACAGCATCGCGCCGATGAAGGCCATAATGACCAAAACACAGTCAGCTGCGAGTTGAATAGCGACTTTGGTCGGTCGACTTAATGCAGATAAATAACTGGTATACTTTGTCATAGACAGTGCCTTGGTTTCAAAATGCGAGTGGATCGCACTTCCTGCTTATCGCAAAGGGGGTGTTGCAACAACGCAGGAACGCTTGATATATTTGGTATGGTGCGATCTGTGGCAACATCGCTTCCAAGCAAACCCTGCCTGTTGGAGGCCGCAGCCTTCCTTGTCGTCTTGCGTTATGTGGCGTACCTTGGGGTCCTGCCTGTCTCAAGAGAGTTCGAAACTTATGCTTGAAACGCTTGATGATTTTTATACCCAAGACCTCCGGGTTGACCTTGTTGCTGCGTCGCAACTGGCCGATTTGAACCTGAAGCACACCGAATACCTTGCCGCGGCAGCTCGTGGTGCCTTCGTCGTATCGGTGCTCCAGGGTGCCTGTTCCCAGGTTAAACACCCGACTTCCTTTGCCTTCGAGCAGCCATTCAAGGCCCTTGATGTGGGCATCGACCAGATCCATCACATGGACATAGTCACGCACACAGGTGCCGTCCGGCGTGGGATAATCCGTCCCGTAGTTGGTCAGGGCGTCCCGTTTGCCGGCCGCGGCTTCGATCATCACCGGGATCAGGCGGGTTTCGGGCTGGTGCCATTCACCTACTTCGGTTTCAACGTCGGCGCCCGCAACGTTGAAATACCGGAACATCACCGCCTCAAGGCCGTGGCTCACACCAAAGTCCCGCAGGATTTCTTCGACAGCGCGTTTTGAGGCGCCGTAGGCATTGAGCGGCATTTGGGCGCTCTGTTCGTCGAGTACGACGCCGTCTTGGTCACTATAGGTGGCACAGGTCGAGGAAAATACCATGCGCTTGCAGCCCGCTTCCACCATGGCCTCGACCAGGTTGAGAGACCCCAGCACATTATTGCGCCAGTAGCGGCCTGGCTCGCGTGTCGCCTCGCCCACTTGGCTCACTGCCGCAAAATGCATTACGGCAACGGGTTCATATTTGGCAAAGGCCGCGTCCAGCGCGTCTCGATCAAGCAGATCGCCTTGAACGAAGGGGCCGAACTTCACCGCACTGGCCCAGCCTGTGACGAGGCTGTCAAAGGTCACCGGGACATAGCCCTGCCGCGCCAGCAGCTTGCAGGCTTGGGAGCCGATGTAGCCTGCGCCGCCCGTGACCAAGACATGTTTCATTGAAATTGCCCTTCAAATGCCTGTTTGTGTCTGTAGTTGGTTTCAGATGGTACGCAACTGGTCCGCCCCAAACGCCACACGGGTCTGACCGCCCATAATCTCCAACAGAACCCAAACGCGCCGGTCCGGCGCGATCTTTTCGACCTCTGCCACGAAATTGGCAAAGGGTCCCTTGGTCAGGGTTACCTGATCGCCGGGCTTTAGAAGCTTTGGCGGCAACAATTTGCCCTTCGCGTCACAGCGCAGCATCAACTGAGAGACCAGATCCAGCGGCACCGCCGTTGGCTCTTTGCCGAAGCTCACCAGCCGTGTGATGCCGTAGGTCGAGTTGACCGTGCGCCAGAACCCACGCGCCACATCGAAGGCCACGAAGATGTACCCGGGGAACAAGGGCCGCATGGCAGTCACGAATTTGCCGTTGCGCTGCTTTGTTTCCTCTTCCATCGGCAGGAAGGTCTGGAAGCCCTGGCGCTTGAGGTTCTTGTCCGCGATGTTGGCACAGTTCGGCTTCAGCTGTGCCAGAAACCAGCTTGTGCCGCGCTCGTGGAATGTCATCTCGAAACCTCATTAAAGCTCTGCCGGCCACATATCGCTCGAACTTGAACAGATGCAAGTAAGGTTTTCCGAGTGTGATCAGACATTGTGATAAAGATTTATGGAGCGCTTACCGCTCAGGGCACTGATATACTGGGATAATCCAGCACTATCAGCTTGATAGACTTTGCGGCCCGAGCAAACGTCCGACCGACTTGAAGACGGATCGGAGGCTGAGTTGGACAGGAGTGGCGAGATTACAGAGTTCCGAGCGGCGCAATATGTGCGCATGTCGACAGAGCACCAGCAGTATTCAACCCACAACCAGTCCGACAAGATCCGCGAATACGCCGAAAAGCGCGACATCGAGATCATCAAGACCTATGCCGATGACGGCAAGAGCGGCCTTTCCATCGGCGGGCGCGCCGCCCTGCAGCAGCTGATCGCGGATGTGGAATCTGGGGCGGCCGACTTCAACGTGATCTTGGTCTATGACGTCAGCCGCTGGGGACGGTTCCAGGACGCGGACGAAAGCGCCTATTACGAGTACATCTGCAAGCGCGCCGGGATCAATGTCGCCTACTGCGCTGAGCAGTTCGAGAATGATGGCTCCCCCGTCTCGACCATCGTCAAGGGCGTCAAACGCGCTATGGCCGGCGAATACAGCCGCGAACTTTCGGTCAAGGTCTTCGCTGGCCAGTGTCGCCTGATTGAGCTGGGCTTCCGCCAGGGCGGCGCGGCCGGGTTCGGCTTGCGCCGCGTGCTCGTCAACGAGCGCGGCGAGATCAAAGGCGAGTTGAAGCGCGGCGAGCACAAATCGTTGCAGACCGACCGCGTGATCCTGATGCCCGGCCCCGACGAAGAAGTGGCCTGGGTCAACAAGATGTATCGCTGGCTGATCGAGGAGGATCTGTCCTTCCGGGAGATCGCTGACCTCCTGAAAGAAGAAGGCGTGACCACCGATCTGGATCGGCCTTGGAATTCCGGCACGGTGCGCACAGTGCTGACCAATGAGAAATACATCGGCAACAACGTCTACAACCGGTCCTCCTTCAAGCTGAAGAAGTTGCATGTGGAAAATCCACCCGACATGTGGGTGCGCAAGGAAGGCGCTTTTGAGGGGATTGTACCGCTCGAGTTCTTCCTGACGGCGCAAGAGATCATCACCGCGCGGTCGGCGCGCCTGTCAGATGAGGAACTGCTGGATCATCTGAAGCGGCTCTACGCGGACGCAGGCCAGCTTTCTGGGGTGTTGATCGACCAGACGCCGGACATGCCCTCGTCATCGGCCTATCGAAACCAGTTTGGTTCGCTGGCCCGGGCCTATGAGATGATTGGATATCGCTCAGACAGGGATCAGGAACGGATCGCGCTCAATAAGCGCCTGCGTGGAATGCATCCGGAGATCATCGCACGCACGGAGGCGGCAATTGCCGAGGTGGGCGGCACGGTGGCGCGTGATCCCAAGACCGACCTGCTGACCATCAACGGTGAGATGGTCGTCAGCTTGGTCCTGGCGCGTTGTCAGCCGCAGGGCGACGGGCGGTTGCGCTGGCGGATCCGGTTCGACCCGATGCGATATCAGGCTGATGTCACGCTGGCCGTACGGCTCGATCCTGAGAATCGCGAGGAGCTCGATTATTACATGCTGCCTTGGCTCGACCTCCCTCGGCAGGAAATCCGGCTTTGCAACCGCACCAGCATCGCCTTTGAGGCGTTCCGGTTCGAGGACCTCGGCTTTTTCTACGGCATGACTGAGCGGGTCGGCATTCGCCGGAAATGGGGATGAGGGGCAGGATGTTGGAAATCAGAGAAAGCACAAAACATGAACAATCAACCCAAAAGAGGAAGCCAACCCCATGATGACTGACACACCCGAGAGCGTCACGCTCGTCCCCATCGACCGGATTGAGGTCCTGAATTCTCGGGACCGGAATATGAAAGTCTTCGAAGAAATCGTCGAAAACATCCGCTCCATCGGCCTTAAAAAGCCGATCACCGTGACCGAGCGAGAGGGCGCCGATGGGGCGCCCGCTTATTTGTTGGTCTGCGGCGAAGGTCGATTAAATGCCTTCCGCCTGCTCGGCGAAAGCCACATCCCGGCGCTGTTGGTCAATGTGACCGACGAGGACGCCTTCATCATGTCGCTGGCCGAAAACATCGCCCGGCGGGGGCACAGACCGCTGGAGATCCTGGCCGACATCGAGCTGTTGCTCGCCCGGGATTACACCATCGACGACATCATCACGCGCACGGGTTTGTCAGAGAAATACGTCCGCGACATCGTCTTTCTGCTGGAAAAGGGCGAGGAGCGCCTGATCGAAGCGGTGCAAAACGGGACCATTCCGCTCACCACCGCCCTCGAGATCGCACGTGCCAAGCACGACGATGAAAACCTCGGTGACATGCTGGAAGAGGCTTACAAGACCGGCCAGCTCAAGGGGCACCAGATCACGGATGCCAAGCGGCTGATCGAAAAGCGCCGCGAAAAGGGCCCGAAAACCGGCGGCGATCGCCCGAAGCTGCCGAGTTCGGCGCATTCACTGGTCAAGACCTATCAACGCGAGGTCGCCCGCCAGCACAAGCTGATGCTGAAAGCCGATCACGCGCACCAGCAACTGCTCTTGGTGGTCCAGGGTCTGAAACGCCTTTTTGCCGATGAGCACTTCGTGACGCTTTTGCGCGCCGAAGGTCTCGACAGCCTGCCGAAATATCTCGCCGACCGCATTGAAACCGCCTGACCCATCGAAAGGATGAACCCATGAATGACCTCAGCACTGTGAAGCCTCTTTACCCCGGAGCCTTTCCCCAGCCTGACGCCGATGACAGCGACGCGCCCTATCCCAAGGCCCCGTTGAATCTGACGCTCGGGTTTGATCTCGAGACCTTCCAGATCCCGCTCGAAGAGCTGATGCCCTCCAAAAAAGTGCCGGACGGTGTGATGACCACGCGCAAGTTCAAGCAGATCGTGTCCTCGATCCGGGAGATCGGATTGATCGAGCCGCTGTCGGTGATCAAGCCGGACCCGGACGCGGCGGGTTTTCTGCTGCTCGATGGTAATTTGCGGGTGCTGGCGCTGAAGGAACTGGGACAGGACACCGCACCCTGCCTGATCGCCAAAGATTTCGAGACCTACACCTACAATCACCGGATCAACCGGCTTTCGACGGTGCAGGAGCACTACATGCTGCGGCGCGCGATCGACAAAGGCGTGAGCAAGGAACGGCTTGCACGCGCGTTCAACGTAAACCTTTCGACCATCAACAGCCGGATCAACCTGCTTCACGGCATCTGCCCCAAAGCGGTGGAACTGCTCCAGGACCACCAGTTCACGCCGGATGTGACTCGACACCTGCGCAAGATGAAGGCCGCCCGACAGATCGAAGCGGTCGAGTTGATGATTGCGGCAAACACGATAACAGCCGCGCACGCGGACGCCCTCCTGAAGGCCACGCCGCCCGAACAGCGCACCGATTACAAGCCACCGCAGCCGGAACAGCCCAAGGGCGATCCGCTGGAACAGATCGTCAAGCTCGAGCGCGAGATGAGCCAGGTGCAGGAAAAGTACAAACACGCCGAGGAAAACTATGGGTCCGAGCTGCTGAATCTGGTGGTCGCCAAGGGCTATCTGAAAAAGCTGATGGAGAACGAGGCCGTCCGGTCCTACGTGGCGCGGCATGCGTCCGAAATCCTCGAGCAGTTCGAATTGGTTCTGAATACGGTCAGCATGGAGGAGGCTGTAGAACAGGCTGAACGGGAGGAAGGACCGAACGCTGCCGAAGCGGCGGCACAAGCTCAACTGGAGAATGACGGCAGTGACGCGGCGTCGGCCCTGGGAATGGATGGCTAACTCGGGTGATGGGCTCGTCCCGCGGTAAGATTGCAGAACATCTGCCAAATTGATTGATTTCCGAGCGACATGGGGCCAAGTCTCGTGGGTCGGTTGAAGCGCCCCGCTCGGTGCCCTCGAACAACGGCAGCCATGAACCAAGCTTGTTCTGACGAAGTCGTTCAGTTATGAGCTTGTCACATATCCAGGCTATCTGTCAGCGGCGCTGTTGAAGTCCCGCCGATGCCCTCAGAGTGAGTGAGGCTCCTTGGTGGCTGTGCCTCGTACGCAAAGCCGGATACTGCTTTGGCGTCAGAAGTGACGAAGATATCTCGAAAGTCTGCATTTCCCCCTTGTTTGCGTGTGCAGCACTTGATATTGTTCGAAGCTGAGCGATGTGGAATCTATTTTCATCATCACCTTTGAATCCAACAAGGCGCCCCGCGGGCAGGCCTTGTGCGGTAGCCTGGGAAAATCTCAAAATGACCAGTAAGCGCACCAAGCTGCAGGAGGATACGCATTTTCGTGTGATGCGCCTCCTGCAAGATAACCCTGAAATGTCTCAGCGTGAGCTAGCAGACGCAGTCGGCGTAAGTGTCGGTGGGATCCACTACGTGCTGAACGCCCTGATCGACAAAGGGCTCGTGAAGCTGGGGAATTTTTCTGCCGCGGAAGACAAACGGCGATATGCCTACATCTTGACCCCGAAAGGCATCGCGCGGAAGGCCGCTTTGACGCGAGCATTTCTGGTGCGAAAGATGGAAGAATACGAGGCGTTGAGAGAAGAGATTGAGGCGCTCAAGGCCGAAGTCCCCGATAGCGGACCGATAAATGCACAGAACTGAAGACGCGACTGCAGAAAACACGAAGAAAATTAGAAAAGCAGTATTTCCTGTAGCCGGCTTGGGGACGCTTTTTGCCAGCCACCAAGGCAATGCCAAAGGAACTGCTGCCGGTTATCGACAAGCCGATCATTCAATATGCCGTCGAAGAAGCCCTCGCGGCCGGGATTACCGACCTTATCTTTGTTACCGGCCGGACCAAGCGCGCCATTGAAGATCATTTCGACGCCAACCCCGAGCTCGGGCGCGCCTTGCGGGATAAGGGCATGGAAGAGGTTGCCGACATGGTACGCAACACCGTCCCTGAGGGGGTGCGCTGCATCTTCGTGCGCCAATCCGAGACGCTCGGTCTTGGCCATGCGGTGCTTTGCGCGGAGCCCGCAATAGGGCGTGAACCCTTCGTCGTTCTGCTCGCAGACGACCTTATGCGCGGCAATCTGCCAACCCGTCAACTTGTCGAAGTCTACGAACGGGACCCAGGCATGATCCTCAGCGTGATGGAAGTCCTAGCCGAGGAGGCGCAAAAATACGGGATTGTCGAGCCAAGCGGAGACGGAAGAGTCGCGGGCCTCGTCGAGAAGCCGGTCCCTGGGACTGAACCTTCACGCCTTGCGTCCATCGGGCGTTACGTACTGGAGCCCGAGATCTTTGACATTTTGCGTACCCAGCCGCCTGGCAAGGGCGGTGAGATTCAATTGGCAGGCGCGATCAACACCCGGGCAAAGCAAGTTAAAATTCGGGCCGTGCCGCTCACCTGTGAACGTTACGATTGCGGTTCGAAACTGGGCTATCTGGAAGCAATAGTGAACTTCGCGTTGGCGCATCAGAACTACGCCGAGCCGTTCAGGACCATCATTAGCGAGAAGCTGACGGCAAATCGGGATTAGTCAGGCATGTTTCAAAGGGTAATTCTGATATGAAAATTGCAGTGATCGGTACCGGCTATGTTGGCCTGGTGTCGGGTGTCTGTTTCTCGGACTTTGGGCACGAGGTCGTATGCGTTGACAAGATGCCTGAAAAGATCGCCATGCTGGAACGGGGCGAGGTTCCAATCTATGAGCCC
>OJBP01000977.1_pt1 | contig 10976 bp, 7 predicted proteins | sample 1590691 | NCBI WGS metagenome assembly OJBP01 (sample SAMN05416848, study PRJEB24817) | seawater metagenome | isolation source: Sea water | place: Canada:Atlantic | collected 2013-07 | reverse complement strand
GCATCAGTTGTCCATTCAACAAATGCGCGGCGGATTTTCTTCGGAAATAAAACAACTGCGACAAGAATTGTTAGACTTCGCTTCACTCATTGAATTAGAATTAGACTTTGCCGAAGAAGACGTAGAATTTGCCAACCGGGACGAATTTCAGAAATTAATAACACGAATCACAAACGTTTTAAAAAGATTGATCGACTCATTCGCTACGGGAAATGTGCTTAAAAACGGGATTCCTGTTGCCATTGTAGGCGAACCCAACGTTGGTAAATCTACGTTGTTAAACGCATTGCTAAACGAAGAAAGAGCCATTGTAAGCGACATCGCAGGTACTACGCGTGACACCATTGAAGATGAAATTACCATTGGCGGAATCGGCTTCCGGTTTATTGACACTGCAGGGATCCGCGAAACGACCGATACTATTGAAGGCTTAGGCATCAAAAAGACCTTTGAAAAAATGGAGCAAGCTCAGGTTGTTATTTTGCTTGTAGATGGTATGCAAATGACGAGCGGTACCGATATCATTAAGAAAAGAAAGGTTGAAATAGAAAAGATAAGAAACCGATTTCCACAAAAGCCATTGGTCATAATTGCCAATAAAATAGACCAACTTTCAAAAGAACAAATTTCAAACCTTACTTCTGAAATTCCGGATGTGAAATTACTTTCTGCTAAAACAGGCGAAGGCGTTGAAGAACTACAAACGACCCTACTCGATTTTGTAAATACGGGCGCATTACGAAACAACGAAACCATTGTAACCAATACGCGTCATTACGACTCGCTATTAAAAGCCTTAGAAGAAATTCATAAAGTACAACAAGGTATTGACAGCAACTTAAGCAGTGATTTAATGGCTATCGACATTCGTCAAGCGTTGTATTACTTTGGAGAAATCACCGGAGAAATAAGCAATGACGAGCTTTTAGGTAATATCTTTGCAAACTTTTGCATCGGGAAGTAAATCATCCTAAAACGACCCCAACTCCTATTTTCTCTAATAAATACGGGTTATGATCAATAATAAGAATATCATTAGCTTTACTAAGTTTTTTGAGGATCGCATACAACAGATCTATATCAGCATAATGTAATCCGGTGCTGGGTTCATCTAAAATATAAAGTGAATCGGTAGTTTGATCTTGCAGCCAGTTCAACAACAATAATCGTTGCTTTTCACCAGAGGAAAGAGATTGTACTGGTTGCTCTAAACTGAGATGTGCCAACCCAATTTCTTCTAATTGATTTAAAAGTTGAAGCGTTTTAGGAGATACCTCATTTTCTTCTAACCAATCACTTAACTCCATGATATTTAAGGAAAGTACCTCCGCAATATTTTTAGAACGAACGGTATGCATTAAAATGTGCGACTGATACCGTTGCCCTTTACACAGCTCACAGGTTTCAATCACATTGGCAGCTACATCCAAGCTAGTTTCAATAAAACCTTTTCCTTTGCAACTTGGACACTGACTGCTCTTGGTTTTATAGGAAAAGTCCTTGGCCTTTAAGCCGGTTTCAGCTGCAAAAATTTTACTAATGTTGTTTAGCAGGTTCAAATAAGAAACTAATAACGTATTCGAATGTGATCGTAGCTTTTTAGGCTCAAAGTAATGCGCTTCTTTGTAATTTTTAGGGAAGGCAATACTTTCACAATTCACAGGCTGGCCTGTTTCAATACTCGGAATCAAGATGTCTTTCACCAAGGTGGTTTTTCCAATACCTGATTTACCGCTAATAGCTGTGATTCCCCCAACAGGAACTTCTACTGCTTCTTTGACTAATGTATGTTTGGAAAGTTTCTTTATGGCAATAGATTCCTTTCCATCTTTTAGCTCAATAGCTCTAGAGGGTGCTTTTAAATAAGGATGACAATCGGCTTGTTTTAAAAAATCCTGAGGACTTCCTTGATACGTAATATAGCCTCCCAATTTCCCTGCTTGCGGCCCAAGTTGAATCAGCTGGTCAGCAGCCAGCATAATCTCCTTATTATGCTCAATTACCACTACGGTATTTCCTTTTTCTATAAGTTCTTTGAGAATTTGAATCAAGTCCGGAATATTATCATTCGATAAGCCAGCAGAAGGTTCGTCTAACAAATAGGTAATGCCTTTAAGCGGACTATTCAACTGTTTGATCAGCTCCACCCTTTGATTTTCACCACCAGAAAGTGTAGGCGATTTTCGATTGAGTTGCAAGTGATCGATGTGCAACTGCTTCGCTCTTTTGATGGTATTGATAAGGTGAGGCTGAATTTTGGATATGAGCTTTTGATCGACCACTTCTTGATTATCATTAGTGGAAAGCCAATATTCCAAAGCATTAAAATCCATTGATTTTATTTCACGAATGGATTTGCCTCCTATTTTAAAAGTTAATCGTTTTGGTTTTAAGCCGCTGCCATAACAATGACTACACTCCCTATGTGAAAAGAGCGCAGTGAGCTGCTTGATATTTTTATTTTTCCGAGTTTTAAAATACTCGTCTTGCAAGTAATGAAAGAGCCCTTCCCATTTCATACTCAGGGCTTGTGTTCCTTCCCTTGTCTTTGTTTTGTACAGCCAGTTCACTTTCCATACTTTCTCATCCGCTCCGTGCAATAATATTTCTTTTTGTGAATCGCTAAGTGCCTTAAAAGGAGTCTCTAATGTAAACCCATATTCTTCTCCAACCTTTTTTAAGACCGCCATATGTTTACCTGCTGGATCTCCATAATATCCCACTGCTTTGTTGTGTGCAAAGAGTCCAATGGCAATGCTTTTATCCGCATCTAATACAAGCTTGTTGAGATCGGGTAATAGTTCTTCTCCCATACCTTCGCAGACCATACATTTTCCCAATTCGTGATTATTAGAAAAATGACTAGCCGATAGTTCTTCTCCTTCATATTGCGCCTTTCTGGAAAAGGCAAAGCGCAAGATCTTATCGATGCTGGTTTGCTTTGCAATATCCGAACGCTGCGAGTAATTCTTCTGCTTACGGGTGATGCAAATAGTAGGCGTAAGCCCTTCAATATGATCGACCTCAAACTGAAAATTAACGCCCACTCTAGATTGTTGATAACTCGAGAACTGCTTGGTCATTTCTTGTAATCCGAAGCCATGCAAGGTTTCAATCACCAAAGAAGATTTACCAGAGCCTGAAATACCAGTAACCACAGTTAACTGATGCTTGGGTAGATCTAAATTGAGGTCTTTAAGAGCATGTGTCCTCGCCCCCTGAATGGAAATCCTATCTCGCTGCTGCGGGGCTTCTTTTTTGATTTCAATAGGTTGAACCTCTAAGGCATTATCTACTAACGTATCACAAGTGGATTGAAAAAGGGAATGATTTTCAAAGCAGATAATACCAGCCGTTTGTTTCTTGAGTTGGTGCAAGGCTTCTAATAGCTGACGCACATTCTGTTGATGTAATCCTATACTGGGTTCCTCCAGTAATAAGAGTGTCTTTTTTGATTTCTTCGCGAAATGTTTGGTAAGTTTAATACGCTGCGCTTCTCCACCAGATAAGGTATTGGAAGGCTGTCCTAATTTAATATACCCTAACCCCAACTGCAGCATTAAAGACAATATCTCTTTTATCTTTTTTTCTTCGGAAAAGAAATCATAGGCTTCTTCTATACTTAAGGTATAGATTTCTGCAATATTTTTATCTTTCCAATGCACGCGAAGCACTTCTGATTTAAAACGTTTACCATTACAAGTAGGACAAACCTGATTGATAGTACCCAGCGCACTCATCGATAAAGTAATGACACCAGCTCCTTCACAGGCTTCACATCTACCGATTTTGTTGTTAAATGAAAAAGCTCCTTTAGCTAATTTTGAAGCCTTCGCCTCAGGTGTTTTTGCGAGCAGATCTCGTATTTTATTTGCTAAGCCTGTGTAGGTAGCAGGGTTACTTCGAGGTGTTTTACCTATCGGTTGATCGCTTACAGTGAGAAGCTTCAAATCTTCTTTTTTACAGAAGTGGTTAATGCTTTCGAGCAATTGAGGGGTCTTTCTACTCGCGACGGTCAGCTGCTTTGTGCTAGGCTGAAAAGCTTCAACCGATACCTTTTTAAGCTGTTTTTTTATCGCTTTTTCAGGCTTAGCCTCTTTTAGTGCAGCTCGTGTTGGGCTGTTTAGATTACTAGCCTTTAAAAAGTCATTAATGGAACCGTTAAAAACCACTTCGCCGCCGTGCAGCCCAGCTTCTGGGCCTAATTCTACTATCCAATCTGCAGTCTGGATAAAATCTAAGTCATGCTCCACCACCATCACTGTATTGCCGCTACGAATGAGTCGGTTTAGAATATGAAGTAAATATTGTTGATAGGCTGCAGATAAACCGATGGAAGGTTCATCAAATACATATAAAATACCTTGTAGTTTACTATTTACTTGGTTAATAAGTTTGATGCGCTGTCCATCTCCCGATGAAATATCCATACTTGGTGTACTTAGTCGGTACTCTTCCATGCCCAATCGGATTAGATCGAACAATTTGGTGCAGATTTTATCCACCAATACTTTTTCACCAGCTATTAACTCTAAAGATTTTAACTGATCATATAACGCGCTTAAAGAAAGCTCCATCCAAGCTTGAAAATTAAAATTTTTCCATTCATATTTTAGATGTTCGGCTTTTATTCGTCCACCTTTACAACTTGGGCACGTTTTAGAACTGGCAAATTTTAGAATATTGGGGTTTCGATCTCGTCTTAAAATATCCTGCATAATCGGAAGCATTCCTTTATAGAATCCTTCCTCACGTGGCTTTGCTTTAATTCCTTTCCATCTAAGTCGGGATTCTAAGCCATGTTTGCCATAAAATACTTTGAGGCGATCACTTCCGTTTAAAACTACCTCCTGTTGTTCAGCCGTGAGTTCTTTCCAAGGGATGTCCACACTAAAACCGTGTGCATTACATACCTTATCCAATTCTTCTACCGTTATTTGAGAATAGACGATGTAACCGTTAGGCAATGTAGTTGTGATTGCCCCTTCCCTAAGGGTTTTACTTTCATCACCAACTAATTTATTAAGGTCAATATATTCCGCTTCTCCAATACCGCGACAGACCTCACAAGCTCCCCTTGGGTGATTGAAAGAAAAGAGTGATTTACTCATTGTTTCGGCAGCCGAATAACGGGCAAATAAAATTCTGAAGACAGCCGTCAGTTCAGAAAGCGTACCAAAAGTAGTATTAATAGATTGGAAGCGTTTAGACTGCTCCACTTTAATTACAGGCGGAAGGTTTTGTATATCATCAACTTCAGCAGTAGGTATTACTTGAACGTTTTGTTGATTATACGCTGGAAGGCTCTCTAAGAAATAACGATACCCTTCATTGGCAATAACATCCATAGCAAGAGAGGATTTCCCTGAGCCTGATAACCCTGTTACCACGATCAATTGATTTTCAGGAATATTTAAATCAATGTTTTTGAGGTTGTTTTGACGGGCATTACGGATGTACATAAATGTGTATTATTTTTAAAAAAACAAAGAAAGTAAAAGCTCTATAACAAGTTAATGTTAAACCCCAAATGGATTCTCGATGCTATAAGCTGGTTCTGTAAACCACTTCGGTCCTTCTTTTGTCATATAGATATGATCTTCCAAACGAATACCGAATTCTTCCGGCACCACAATCATAGGTTCAATACTAAAAGCCATTCCTGTTTGTATTTTAATATCATTTCCTCTTAAAATAAATGGATGTTCGTGAATTTCAAGACCAATTCCGTGACCGGTTCGATGGGGTAATCCTGGTAAGTTGTAATCGGGTCCGAGGCCATCTTTCTCTAACTGTACCCGAACTTGGTCGTCAATATGTCCACAAGGCTTGCCAAGCTGCGCGGCATCAAAAGCTGCTAATTGAGCGGCTTTTTCGTTTGCCCAAATTTCTTTTTCCTTCTCCGAAGCGTCTCCATAACTATAGGTTCTGGTGATATCTGAAATATAGCCGTTGTACTGTGTACCGGTATCTACCAAAACGATATCATTTTCTTCTAATGGTTTGGGCGATTTTACCCCGTGCGGAAAACTGGAATCTTTACCAAATAGAACAATGCAAAAGTAAGAACCACTTGCAATTCCTAATTTTTGATGTGCCTTGTGAATAAAATTTTCTACTTCAGCAGTGGTAATACCTGGTTTTAAAATTTTTGCTACCGCTTTATGTACTTGCATTGTTAAGTCCATCGGATACTGGATGTGAGCAATCTCAGCATCACTTTTAAGCATTCTGATATCTTTGATAAGTTCTTCAGCACTGCTAATTTCAAATTTTTTGTGTTCCTGAAAATGGGAAACCAAATTAAAAGGGGTCGAATCATCAATCGCTAAACGCGTTCCTTCTGTTACAACTTCGGATATTTTCTGTATGGGCGATTCGTGTTCCAACCAAGGAATAAGTTCGCCTTTAATTCCGATGAAATCATTAAACGTGCCTATTTCAAACTCAGGAATCACATAATGAAGACTTCCATCGGCAAATAAAAGTGCGCCAACTAATCGTTCTGACTCATTCCATTGTGTGTTGGTAAAGTAATATAAATTAGTCCCGGCATTGATATATAACGCATCCAATCCTTTGGCTTTTAAGGCTGCACAGGCTTTGTCAAGTCTGTCTTGAAATTCTTTATCAGTAATGGGAGTCGGCTTATCGGTTGGGGCGCTTAACTTAGAAAGTTCTTCCTCTGGCGTACTACCACCGATCCCGTATGCTCTGTTGCTATTCATGCTAGATGTTACTTTAAGGGTTAATGCAATGATTCTTAGACGCCTAATTGTCAACAATAACTACGTCTAATTCAATGCGCTTAAACATAATTAAATAATGATAATAAGCTCTTAAAATTTATATAAATCTAGATAACCTAAAACCACCCGAAATTACTAAAAAATGATTCTAATGGCTCTAAGTTCTGTCTAAATGGAAGATGTAGAAAAAAATAAATAAGAAACCCCGAAGCATAGCCCTCGGGGTTTCTTGAAGTAAAAATTGAATTACTTATATTTTAATTTTCTTATTCCACAGGTTCAGCTGTTTCTAGAACATTAAACTTCTCCAATTGCTCTTCTTCTCCTGTGAAATATGGAAATACGTCCAAAATTGGAGATTCTGTAATCGCAGGAATCGAATAATCTCCCATGGTATCAGTCATTGCCAACGTACTATTCTCAAATGCTTCTTTTACATTATTGGCCTGCACTAACAAATACATATTTGTCTTTTTCTCTTTTCCGCTATCTTCATCCATAGCTACCAATGAAACTTTCGACTTAAACCAACGATCGGAATTCTCAAACGGATGCACCTCTGAAAAATTAGCAACCTTTATATTCATAATTCTGAAATCCTCACTTGTATACGCCTTCATTTCTTCAGTAATTCTAGCTTCTGCTTCTGTATACGATACCGCATCTAATAAATACGTATCTGTTGTTACTTTTTGCTCTCCTGTCTCGTGTGTTTTTCTGTATTTCACCTTACATTCGTACCAAATTACGCTCATATCTATATTTTTTTAGGACGCCAAAAATAGGATTTATAACACCTCTGTTATTCAAAATTTGGAATAGATATTCACAATTTTACTTACTGTATTTATTAGGTTTTCCCAATAGTTAGAAATGAAGTATATAGAAAATATTCTATTTCTTTCTGAAAAAATAAAATTAAAGGCTTAGGTCTATTTCTGCTCCTGTTTAGCAGTAGCCAAATACCAATAAAAAGTATTCTTATAACTTAGAAATTCCGATGTTAAAAAACTTAGCCGTAATTGTACTGCTGCCATCTAAGGTGTATTTAATTTCTATTACATCATTGGCATCTAATAATAGCACTGAGTTTCCACTGGTACCCCAAAAATCATTTTTAGCTAAATTCACATTACCACTTGTTAAGTAAGATTTTAGCGTTCCATTTACAAATACGAGAAGTTTGTATTTTTTGGGACCTGAAGGTAAATTGGTAGTAGACATTCCTGCTGTAACTAGATATAAACCTTCTTGTAATATTCTTATAGTACTGTCTTTAGGTTCTTCCTCACTGTTGCCACTTACTTCAAAATAATCGGGTACATTATGTAGAATATTCACATCATTAAGTGGTAAAGGCAAAGGTGGATCTTCTTGTAAGATAAGATTCCCTCCATTTTTATTGAGAATTACAGAAGGGGTATTGTTTAACTGAACGTATTTAATCCAGTTACCATTAATACGGATATATAAACTACTATCGGTGGTATTAAAAACGATAGAACCTTCAAGTGGCCCATCAATTGCTTCCATTTGGGTGGTCGTCATACGAGGCATAACTACAGATCCAGTTGTGCTTTCTACTTGTAACGCACTACCGTCATCTAAATTTGTAGTATTAATAGCCACTCCGCTTTGAGCAAACAAGGGCATAACGGCCAAAAACAGAACAAGTACAATTAGATTTTTTTTACAATATTTCATAGCCGTTTAAATTTTAATAACTCCTATTTTAAAGAAACGAGCATCTAATTGATTTCCTCCATTATTCAGTACATACCGTAAAATTATTTTGTCTTTGGCTTCAAAAGGAAAGGTCATTACTCCACTGGTACCAAATTCATCTTCAGACTCCATAACTACATTTCCACGTACTAAATATCCAATAAGATTAGAGGTGTTATTCCTATATACTCCAATTATATACTTGTGACCTCCAACAGGCAAATTGCTTACAGCAAAACCGGCAGTAATCATATAATTCCCTTTCTTTTTAACTTGCACAGTACCATTTGCTGTAACAGTAAAGAAATTTTCTTCAGTAGAGGCTATTTCAGCAGTATTAAGAGGGAAACTATAATATGTATTTTCATTAGTTTGCACTAGATTATTATCATCATTCTCACCCCAGTCCTTCGCCATGACAATGGAAGGAAGATCGGGACGCGTAATGTTATTCCATGTTCCAGAAGAGTACAAAAATAGTGCAGAAAATGTAGTATTGTAAACAATAGATCCTTCCAGTGGCGTAGGTATATCGTTCATTTGTGTATTGGTCATTCGTGGTGGTACAAATCCACCAGTGGTGCTGTCTATTTGTAAGGCACTGCTAGATGCAGGCACCGTTGTACCTATCCCCACTTGTGCAGTGGCTGGCAGTACAATAAACAGAAAAAAGACCAATAATTTAAAGACACCCTTTCTAGGGTTTAAATAAGTATTGTTTTTCATGGGGGGCTTGAATTAAATACATAAATAGGTTAATAATCTATGTAAATATATATAATAATCTTTCAATTTATCAAATTTATATGCATATAATCGTTTAAAATAGGGTTTTAACGAATCTAAATTATTTATATGTAGGTTTTTTCCTAATACATTTATATCAAACAGTAGCATGTTCTAATAACGATTCATTGCTAAAAGCTTTTATTGTTCTAAGTCGTTTATGGAAAGCTCCATTTTATATTCTGTTAGGATACTTTCTAACACGGATAGTACATTCCAAAGAACTAGTATACCTCCTTCTAAAAGCAGCTAGTAAAATATTAAATAGTTCTCTTTAAAGTGATGCGTTCAATACTGAACGCAACTTGAAACAGTCTTGGCAAACCTTTAAAACAATCTCCATATTAATCATTAACCCATATCAATTTTTAGTTATTCAATAGCAAATAAAAGTGGGTGTCAAATTTGACTAAGCATTAATTTTTTAATAGGTTTGTGGTGTAAACTTTAGGGGTGTTCTAAATTTTAGAACTGAGAAAAACCCTTTGAACCTGATCTGGTTAGTACCAGCGAAGGGAAAAGTCGAAAAAACACGTGATAACATGTGTTTACACTCCTTTTTATAAGAGTTTCCATCTGGGGACTCTCATTTCAAAGCAATCCTTTCAATACACCTTTAAAATTTACAGCATATTTAATAAATATACTGTACTATGATTACTATTCAGGTTAATGAGAAAGCGTTAGAAATCAATCCCGATTTCAACATCCAACAACTGCTCAAGCAACTAAAATCACCTCTAGATGGCATTGCTGTCGCTGTTAACAATACCATTGTTTCAAAAAATTTATGGGAGTCTAAAACATTGTCTGAACATGACCATGTTTTAATCATTCAAGCCACGCAAGGGGGATAATACTTCCATTCAATACTAACACATTCGTATAACACCATACTATTATGAAAAATAAAGACACCGCACCCAAAAAAGGAACCATCACAAGAAAACCGTTTCCGAACTCTAAAAAAGTTTATGTATCTGGTAAAATTCATCCGCACATACAAGTTGCGATGCGTGAAATCGCGTTAAGCGATACAAAAGATTCTATAACAGGAAAAATGACTTCTAACGAACCTGTGACCGTTTACGATACTTCTGGTCCTTATACCGATCCTAATAAGGAGATTGATATTCACCAAGGTATTGAAAGAATCCGTGAGCAATGGATTTTAGACAGAAATAATGTAGAAAAGTTAGATGAATTTTCTTCAGACTACTCCAACCAGCGTTTAAACAACAAAGAGTTGGACCATATGCGTTTCTCTTTATTGAAAAAGCCTTTCCGTGCTAAAGAAGGTGAAAACGTAACCCAATTGCACTATGCTAAAAAAGGGATCATTACGCCAGAAATGGAATACATCGCCATTCGTGAAAATCAACGCATCGATGAAATGACCGAAATTAGAAAGCAACATAAAGGAGAGCACTTTGGCGCCTCTATTCCAGATAAAATTACACCCGAATTTGTTCGGGACGAAGTGGCAAGAGGTCGTGCTGTCATCCCTTCTAACATCAACCACCCAGAAGCTGAACCTATGATTTTAGGGAGAAACTTTTTGGTGAAAATAAATGCAAATATTGGGAATTCCGCAACCACTTCCTCCATTGAAGAGGAGGTAGAAAAAGCGGTGTGGGCTTGCCGTTGGGGTGCAGATAATATTATGGACCTGTCTCTTATACACATCTGACGCTGCCGACGAAGAGGATAGTGTAG
>OJBP01000971.1_pt1 | contig 10988 bp, 10 predicted proteins | sample 1590691 | NCBI WGS metagenome assembly OJBP01 (sample SAMN05416848, study PRJEB24817) | seawater metagenome | isolation source: Sea water | place: Canada:Atlantic | collected 2013-07 | reverse complement strand
TCTACACTATCCTCTTCGTCGGCAGCGTCAGATGTGTATAAGAGACAGATATAGCTACGTATGTTAGTCCCAAAGGCATCTGCAAAACCAATTTCTCCACCAGATCTTAAAAATTTCTTCACACTACCAGGTCCAGCAAGGTGAGCTGCGGCAAGTATACCCGACTCCGTCACTCGTACTCCTGCAATCCAGCGTCCTTCAAAACGCTTAATATCACGTCTAAGTACCCATTTATTTCGGGAAGCATTTAATAAAAAAGCCTGTTCTTGAAGTAGCGGATCTTCTAAAAACTCAGATCCATCTGCAATACCTAGAAGGTCCAGAGTGGATGCACCAAATTGATACTTCCCAAGGTAACCAAAACGATTAATTGTTAAGTAATCACCTCTCGATTCTTTAAAAGCAAGTGCTTCTTTAAAACCTGTATAATTTTTTCCGGTAAGTGGTGTAGGGTTAAAAACAAATGGAACTTCTTCAGTTTCATTAGGAAGAGCAACACTGTAATCTAGAGATGTTCCATCTGTAGCGTAGTGAGTAAAATCATATGTTTCGTCAGATGTTGGGGAAATCATCAGTATACCTAACATAAAAGGTAATACAGTAACTTTAGTCAAGTTTCTTAGCATAGGGTTGCTTTTCGATCGCCAAAAGGTCATAATTAAAACCTTTCTTAAAGTGCTCTCTATTTCGGCGCGCAAAAATACAACTATCTTGAGTAATGGACAAGCCTAATCGGCAAATCACTCAAAAGCACTGTTCTGTGCTCATTTACTTGCATTTACGAGGTTATTTACACCTCTTACAACACCTAATAGACTTAAAAACGCTCTCCTCTCTACAATCAATCCCACTTCAAAACGTCAATTTACACTACTAGACGATACAATAACAGTACAAAAGTAGACCAGAAAACTTCCTCAATAGCAAGACATAACACTACTTTAACATAAGGCATTCAACTATATAGATCCTTAAATAATGCGCAATAAAAAACCCAGACCTATTAGTGTCTGGGTTTTTAGTAATTATAAAGTAGCTTTTGCCGACGCATTTGCGGGGATAATTGATGTATCAAAGTTGCCAAAGCGACTTAGATAAGATGTGAGAGGTACATTATTTGCATCTGCAAATACATCCTCACCACCAGAGTCAAGAAATTTCTTAACGTTTCCAGCTCCGCATAAATGTGCCGCAGCTATGAGACCACTTTCGGTAACTTTATGACCTCCTATTGTTTTACCGTCAAAGGCGTTGATATACTCACGTAAAACATATTTATTCCTTGCAACAAGCGCATCAAATGCACTTTCTTGCATGGCTGGAGAGCTCATAAAATCTCTTGCACTGTCTACACCTACCCACTTAAGAGTAGATTGACCAAACTGGTATCTGCCTTTATAACCAAGTCTGTTTACTGCAAAATAATTACCACTGGACTCACTAAAAGCCAAAGCTTCCTTAAAGCCTATATACGATGTTCCCAAAACAGGACTATTAAATCCTCCTGGAAAATCGGGTACAAATGATTCAAGCGTAGGAGTTACAAAAGTATCTGCCTGGTTTTTGAACCACATTGCGGCTATCGCATTGCCATTATCATCTTTTACAATGAAACCTGTAGATATTATAAATAACACAGGTAGCAATACTACTAATAGTAAATAACGTCTCTTCATATAATGAATCGAATTAAAGTTTACAATTACCGACCACTTAGTGTGATCTAATCTTTAGTAATTCTCATAAGAGCTTGCAAGCGCGGCTTGCCATTATTCTATTGTAATTAAAAGAACATATTCCTGTTACAGGAATTTTCTGTTAACCGCGTCTCTATGAGAATCACGGTAACAACTTCAATATAAGGAGCTTTAGTGTGTTAGAAATATGATTTAATACCTGTTAACATGAAAGTTAACAAGGACTTAACGATTGATGCCTTTATTGTTGATCCAGCGTCTGTATGCAGCGCTATTTGCATTGTGTTGTGACAATGTCTTAGCAAACTTGTGATATCCAAAGTTTTCTACATCTGCTACAAAGTAATAGTAGTTATGCTTTTCTGGATTGAGCACGGCCTGGATAGCCGTTACATCTGGCATGAATATAGGCCCTGGAGGAATACCTCTATTTCTATAAGTATTATACGGAGAGTCTACTTCTAGATCTTTATAAAGCACACGTTTTATTACCATGTCCCAATCATTCTTTTCTCTCTTTACGGCATAAATAACAGTAGGATCTGCATCTAGTTTTATACCATCTCTAAGTCTGTTTAAATACACACCGGCTACTCTAGGTCTTTCGTCAGTTTTGGCAGTTTCCTTTTGCACAATGGCTGCTATCGAGTATACTTCTTGTGGAGTTAGATTAAGCGCTTCAGCTTTGGCTAATCTCGTGGCATTCCAGAATTTTTTATACTCACTAAGCATTCTTGCTCTAAAATCTTCTGCACTCGTGTTCCAGAAAAACTCATAGCTATTAGGGATATACATAGTGAGTGCAGTGTCATTATTAAAGTCATGTTCTCTCAAGAAGTTTGTATCTAGCATCGCTGTTATAAGCGATGTACTATCTGCTTCTATTTGGGTTGCTACTCTACCCGCCATATCTTGTAAACGCTCTTGGTTATTAAAAGCCACTTTTACAGGTGTATTTTTAATACGGATGGTATTGATAATCTCATTATTACTCATCCCCTTCTTTATAATGTAATGACCAGGTCTCACATTATCATTATATCCTTTCTTTTCTGCCACCGTTATAAATGATGATTCGTCTTTTAAGAGTGGTGAGAGATCTGCAACCACATCATTAAAAGCTGATCCTGTTGCAATGTATAAGTGCGCGCGATCATTGTTAAAGGCAGTATTGTCAGAAAAAATAGAAGTGTATACTGTGTAAGCAAATACGCCTCCTATAACAATGCCTATGGCAACTATAAGTAGTAAAATCTTTTTAATGTACATCTAGAATATGTGTTGGTATAGTAATTCGTTTATATATGATTCTTTTCCTGTAGTGAGACTGCGTTTGCGCCTCCACTGTTTTTTAATACCTATTAACTCAAAACCTGCTTTTTCAAATAGTGAGATACTTGCCTTATTATCCTCTTCTATATTAGCATATAGTTGGTGTAAATTGAGATGTGTATTGCAGTAATTTTTGAGAAGGTTAATACTCTCTGTGGCATAACCTTTTCTCTTATGTTCTTCACCAGCAATCACAATACCTATACCTGCTCTTAAATTATGTGGATCAAAGTCAAATACATCAATAAGACCTACAAAACTATGTGAAGTACTATCACATATCACTAAGCGCAATTGACGTACGTCAAAGATATCACGGTGACTGTTTGCTAAGTATTCTTTGAGCACATATTTAGAAAACGGAACAAGTGTCTCTCCCACACTCCATAAACCTTCATCATTTTCTACACGATACACGTGATCAATATCTTCTGGTTCTAGTGCTCTTAAATAGCAATGGGTGCCTTGCAATGTCTTCATTGCCATTCTCCTTTAAAAACAAATGTTGCAGGACCTATTAAATAGATATTAGAATACCCATCATTAGTTTTCTCAAACTGTACAGACAGTTTCCCACCTTGTACATCTAGCGCTACTTTATTGCTAGTGGTTAAGCCATTTGTATGTGCTGCGATTGCAACAGCTGTCACTCCTGTCCCACAGCTCAACGTTTCATCCTCTACGCCACGCTCATAGGTGCGCACTGCAAAATGAGCATTATCTAATTGCTGTACAAAGTTGATATTACTTCCCGCTTCACCATATAAACTACCGTAACGCAATGCTGCTCCTTCAGCTTTTACGTTTACTTTTTCTACATCATCTACCATTGCAATATGATGTGGAGAGCCTGTGTCTAGAAATGTGTAAGCAGCATCTTTCTTAATTTCAGATACATCCTGCATTTTCAGCTGCACGATATCACCTTCTATACTTGCCTCGTGTAAACCATCTATCGCTTCAAAGGTTGCCTTGTTTTCTACAATAGATAACGCTTTCGCGAAAGCTACCAAACAGCGTCCACCGTTACCACACATACTACTTTCATTACCATCTGCATTATAGTACACCATTCTAAAATCTGCCGAAGGATGGTTTTCTAACAGCATTAATCCATCTGCTCCTATGCCAAACTTTCTGTCACAGAGCTTTGAGATGAGTTTGGTATCATCTTTGGGAAAGTATTGAGTACGGTTATCTATGATTACAAAATCATTGCCAGTACCTTGATATTTTGAGAATGGGATTGTCATTTTTAATGCTTTATTACGACAAAAATAGCAAATCTCGATTTCGTTTCTCGTGTTAAATGGCAGTTAAATAGAAACCGTGGAGATACTAAATTTTTAATTTTAACGATTATTGAATAAATGCAACGGACTATGAAAAAAATCGCAGGAACACTTTTAATCGCCGTACTAGCAGGCGCAATAACGCTAGGGTCATATAAACTCTTTATTGAGGAGCCTATACAAGTAGCTTCTTACCCTACTCAAATAGATAACACGCCTACTTATAAACCGGTCAATTATGAGGCACTCACTGCTGCTGCAAGTGGTGTAGATTTTACAGAAGCTGCCGAAAGAACGGTAAACGGAGTAGTACACGTTAAAAACGTACAAGAATATAGGCAGCCTCGTAATATGATGGAATATCTGAGAGGAGGCGGCCAGGCAAACAAAGGCATTGTAGGTGCAGGAAGTGGAGTTATCATCTCTGGCGACGGCTTTATTATCACAAACAACCACGTGATAGATGGCGCTACAGAAGTAGAAGTCACTTTAAACAACAACAAAACCTTCATGGCAGAAGTGGTAGGTAAAGACGCAAAGGCAGACATTGCCATATTAAAAATAGATGCTGGTGAGGAACTTCCGTATATCCCATTTGGCGATAGTGACGGCACAAAAGTAGGAGAATGGGTACTTGCCGTAGGTAATCCATTTAATTTAACCTCTACAGTAACCGCAGGGATTGTATCTGCAAAGGCTCGTGATATAGATGAGCGCGATGCAAACTACCAGTCTTTTATACAAACAGATGCAGCTATCAATCCTGGAAACAGCGGTGGAGCTTTGGTGAACATCTTTGGTGAGTTAATTGGTATTAATACTGCCATCACCTCACAAACTGGATCTTACGTAGGATACGCATTTGCCGTACCTTCAAATAATGCTCGTAAGATCATGGAAGACATCATGCAGTTTGGTTCGGTACAAAAAGGAATATTGGGAGTAAGTGGTGGTACACTTACAGCCGAAATTGCAAAAGCCGAAAATCTAAAAACTGCCGAAGGCTTTTATGTAGCTGGTGTAGAGTTTGAAAGTGGCGCAGAACAAGCAGGATTAAAGACTGGAGATATCATTAAGAAATTAGACAATATTAATATCACAAAATTTTCTGATCTCACTGGATACATTAATTCAAAGAGACCTGATGATGTTGTTCAAGTTGAAATATTAAGAGACGATACTAAAATGACATTACCTGTCAAATTAATAAAGTCAATCACTTTTGACATTGAGCGATTAGGGATACAAGTTAAAAATGCATCGCCAAAAGACCTTGCAAAATACAAAGCCAAAAATGGCGTAGTAATAAGCCAGACGCTCACAGAAGCTATGAAACGTTATAGAATTGAGGGTCTTGTAATCTCAGAGATAGATGACGTAATGGTAAACTCCATTGAAGACGTAAAAAACATCTTTAAAAACAAGAGTACAAACGAGCCAGTAAGCATTGTTTTTGTAGACCAAAAAGGAGAACGCAACCGCTTTATCTTCGATTAAGCATAACACACGTAAAGCAAATAACCCTTCCATACCGGAGGGGTTATTTTTTTACATCAAATTCAACAACGAAATCGTTTGCGTACCCACTTAAAATATATACTTTTGCCGAAAATTTAAGTGAATTTACATTTTCGTAAAACCAAAACAAACCTTTTAACTACATCGTAATGAGTCAATCAGAAACGTACGAAAAAGAACTATCCTTTCAAGCAGATCGCCGTAGAGCAACTGTAGAATTTATTAAAATTGCTAGTGATTTATGGTACGACAGCGCCATAGAACTTGTAGTATTTAGAAATCAAGTAATGGATCGCAACGTGAGCCAGATTCTAGATTTACACGAGTATGCAGGTGCCTTTGTAGGGAAGCCTATCTCAATTTTTGATAGTGTAGAAATCGCAGAAGCAATAAAGCAACTTAACCTTCCTCCTTCTAAGCTTGACATAGGTAAACTTACTTATGAGTATCACCTAGAGGATAATGCAAATGCAACTAGTTTTGTAGCGCAGCGCTTAAAGCCTGCCGAAAATGTAACTCCTATCGAGCCTAAGGATGTTGTTCTTTACGGTTTTGGACGCATAGGTCGTCTTGTTGCAAGAGAGTTAATGACTCGCACTGGCAAAGGTAGTCAGCTACGTCTTAGAGCTGTAGTTACCCGTGGTGTTGTAGATCAAACGGTTCTTGAAAAAAGAGCTAGTCTTCTTAAAAGTGATTCTGTACACGGTGACTTTACTGGAACTGTGTCTATAGATGTAGAAAACAAAGCACTTATTATTAATGGTACTACGGTAAACTTCATCAGTGCAAATGCACCAGAAGATATCGACTATACTGCCTATGGGATAAACGATGCGTTGATTATTGATAATACTGGAGCCTTCCGTGATAAAGAACAGTTAAGTAGACATTTAGTAAGCAAAGGAGCTGCTAAAGTACTTCTTACTGCTCCTGGAAAAGGGATTCCTAATATTGTACACGGTGTAAACCACCTAGAGAATAACCCAGATGAAATCAATATTTTCTCTGCGGCTTCTTGTACTACTAATGCCATTACTCCTATTCTTAAAGCGATTGATGATACTTTAGGTGTACAAACAGGACACCTAGAAACGATACACGCTTATACTAACGATCAGAATCTAGTTGATAACATGCACAGCAAGTACCGTAGAGGTCGCGCTGCTGCACTTAACATGGTAATTACTGAAACTGGAGCTGGGGCGGCAGTGAGTAAAGCGCTTCCTCATTTTGAAGGGAAACTTACTTCAAATGCGATACGTGTTCCTGTGCCTAACGGTTCACTTGCGATACTTAACCTCGAACTCAATAAGAAAACAAGCATAAAGGGAATCAACACGCTTCTTAAAAAATATGCGCTTGAAGGAGCTCTTGTAGAGCAAATCAAGTATTCTATTGATAACGAACTCGTATCTAGCGACATCATAGGATCATCTGCTCCTAGTATTTATGATAGTAATGCTACAATAGTACGTAAGGACGGTAAAAACGTTGTGCTCTACGTTTGGTATGATAACGAGTATGGATATAGCCATCAAGTTATACGCCTTGCTAAGTACATAGCAAAGGTGCGCAGATTTACATATTACTAGGATTATACTTGTAGTTATTACGCTTTCGCGAAAGCGTGATATAAACACAAGAGAGATTGCTTCACAGTAATCTTAAGCATACACATAAAGCCACCTCACCAGGTGGCTTTTTATATTTGTGAGATTGTTAACGCAAGTAATTTTAACATTTACAGACATTTGCGCTATGAATAATATTGAGCAAAAGACTAAGCGCAAAGCGGTAAAGAAAAAAAGATACTGGATTCCAGTTACTATTATTTTACTGCTCATAATTGCAAGATTACTTCTCCCTTATATTGTAAAGAAGTATGTAAATAAAACTCTTGCAAACATCCCTGGTTATTATGGCCAAGTGGAAGACATTGACATAGCACTTTACAGAGGAGCTTATGTGATAAAAGGACTCTACTTAAACAAGGTTAACGCACAAACGCAGGTGCCATTTCTCAATTTTCCGCAAACAGATATTTCTGTAGAGTGGAAGTCTATTTTTGATGGAAAAATTGTTGCCGAGATAAAGATGTACAGTCCGCAGGTAACCTACATTTTTGAAGATCAAAATACTCCAACAGAAGGACAAGAGGCAGATGTAGATGATTGGACTGCTGTACTTACAGATCTTGTACCCTTAGAAATAAACCATTTTGAAGTACATGATGGAAAACTAGGATTTGCACAAATAACCACTGAGCCACAAATAGATTTATACATGGATCAAGTTGAACTCACTGCAGATAACCTGCGCAATGTAAAAGAAACAGAGCGCAATTTACCCTCACCTATAAAAGCTACGGGCGTGACTATTGGTCAGGGTTTATTTGACCTAGATGGTAAAATCAACCTTATCAAAGAGATTCCAGATATGGACATTGATTTTGCGCTAGAAAATGCAAATATCACTGCCATTAATGATCTTACAAGACACTACGGAGGGATTGACTTCAAAAGTGGCACTGTAGAAGTCTTTGGAGAGATTGCAATAGCAGATGGATATCTTAAGGGTTATGTAAAACCACTTATAGAAGATAGTAAACTGATAAGCAAGGAAGACGGTATCTTAGGAGTGATATGGGAAGGTTTTGTAGGAGTTTTTAAGTTTATTCTCAAAAACCAAGGTACAAATACACTCGCGCTTAAGGTTCCGCTAGAAGGCGATCTTAATAATGTAGAAGCAGGAGTTTTTCCTACGATATTTAGCATTTTTGAAAATGGATGGATTAATGCTTTTAAAACGAATGTAGATGAAGAGATTAATTTTTCTGACGCAGAGGCAGAAGCAGATAGAATATCTGAGGAAGAACTAGATGCAATGAGTGGAAAAGAAAGAAGAGCTTACAAAAAAGAACAACGTATAAAAAGAAGAGAACAAAGACGCAAGGAACGACAATCAGAAAATGACGCGAAAGAATCAATATAATTGCTATAGAACGGAAGAAATAATGATATTTTTGAATATCGAGACGTCCAGCATTAAGACTTTACACGTATTTTTGTAAACCGTAGGATTTCACAATCCGCAATTATATTTAAACAAAAACCTATATGAGATTTTTTACTAGAGCAATTGCTTTTATATTCCTCCTGTCATTTTCTGTGACACATGCTCAAGATGCTACTAAAACAATAGACGAACAATTTACCGAAGTCATCGAGGGCTCTAATAATTACCAGCAATTTAAGGTTATTGATAAAGTAAAAATGACGCGCTTGCAACAAAATGCAAAAGCACGTATTGATGTATTGCAGTCAGAAATAGAAAATCTTAAGTCTGAAATGAATAAGCAGCAAACAGCTGCCTCAAAAGTAAGCGCCGACTTAGAAAAAATACAACTAACACTTACAGAAACTGAAGAGGAAAAAGACTCTATAAACTTCTTTGGCATCCAGATGAGCAAAGGAAGTTACCAGACCATGATGTGGAGTATTATTGGACTTCTATTACTTGGACTTGTGTTTTTTATTTTCAAATTTAGAAGCAGCAACGTACTCACTAAAGAAGCACAACACAAACTTGATGAAACAGAAGTTGAGTTTGATGAGTACCGTCGCAAAGCACTAGAAAAAGAACAAAAATTAGGACGCCAGCTTCAAGACGAGCGCAACAAAGCACTTAAGTCTGCAAAAGGATAGTCTGCTTATTTTTAAGAAAATCAAAAAATCTGTACTTTGTAGTACAGATTTTTTTTATGCATATACGCAAAGCAACTTTACAAGATTTAGATATCATAACGCCACTGTTTGACGGGTATAGACAATTCTATAGGCAAGCTTCAAACCTGGAAGGAGCAAGCGTATTTCTGAAAGAAAGGCTTACCTATAATGAGAGCATTATTTTCATAGCCTTTTATGACAGAGAAGAAACGGAAGCCGTAGGATTTACCCAGCTTTATCCGCTTTTCTCATCAGTGAGTATGGAGCGCATGCTGCTGCTTAATGATTTATATATAACCCCAACTCACCGTGGAAAAGGTATAGGTACATTACTCATAACCAGCGCAAAAGAACTATGCGTATCGTTACAGCAAAAAGGCATCGTTTTACAAACTGAGACTACAAACCCTGCTCAACAACTTTATGAGCGCCTAGGATTTAATAAAGACCCCGATTTACATTACTTTTGGGCTCGCTAGTATAATACCCCAATTACAATAGCTCAACCTTATTAAGATTATGAGAATAGATATCATTACCGTTGTACCAGATTTACTTAAAAGCCCTTTTGAAGCTTCTATCATGCAGCGATCAATTGCAAAGGGGTTAGTAGATGTGCAGTTTCATAATCTACGTGATTACACGGATACAAATTATAAGCAAGTAGACGACTACCAGTTTGGTGGTGGTGCGGGAATGGTGATGCAGATTGAGCCTATAGATAAATGTATCTCTAAGCTCAAATCTGAGCGTGATTATGATGAGGTCATCTATATGACTCCAGATGGAGAGACCTTAGACCAAGGGATGGCAAATACCATCTCTCTCAAAGGAAATATCATAATTTTGTGTGGTCACTATAAAGGAGTAGATCAGCGAGTAAGAGATCATTTTATTACTAAAGAAATATCCATAGGAGACTACGTTTTGAGTGGTGGAGAGCTTGGCGCTCTTATACTTTGCGATGCGGTGATACGATTAATTCCTGGCGTGCTAGGTAATGAGACTTCGGCGCTTACAGATAGTTTTCAAGATGGATTACTCGCTCCACCTATTTATACTCGTCCGGCAGAATATAAAGGCTGGAAAGTCCCTGAGATTTTAACGAGTGGTAACACTCCTAAAATTGAAGAATGGCGAGAAGAACAAGCATACCAAAGAACAAAAGAAAGAAGACCGGATTTACTAGATGAGTAATGAGTACGCTTTCGCGAAAGCGTAACCTCAACAATTAACATCACTTGGTTTCTTACTACATACATTATCAATTTAAATACACCCACTTTCTGGGAAACATATGATTACAACAGATCACATAAAATCACTCCAAAAGCGCGTAGACGGCTTAAGGAGATATCTTTGACGTAGATCGTAAGCTGTCTCTTATACACATCTGACGCTGCCGACGAAGAGGATAGTGTAGA
>OJBP01000959.1_pt1 | contig 11103 bp, 12 predicted proteins | sample 1590691 | NCBI WGS metagenome assembly OJBP01 (sample SAMN05416848, study PRJEB24817) | seawater metagenome | isolation source: Sea water | place: Canada:Atlantic | collected 2013-07 | reverse complement strand
GATGTGTATAAGAGACAGAAGTAAAAGCTTCACAGCAATGTGAAGCTTTTTTTATGCGCTGTATTTTGTACGAGCGAAATTTATACATACAGCTTTGGAGAATGATTCGTTTTTCTGACAATTTAAATTCTCTCTGGGAAATATTCTAATAGATTTGTCTTATCATCCAGTAAATCGCAAATAACTCTATCAATTTTCACTTTAATAGATTTCTTTTCTTTGCTCGTTAAGTTGTCAGTTAAGGATATCCTAACATTATCTGGAGCTTTGATGTTAATAGTTTCAATATTATCTCTGATGAAATTTAACGTCATAAGTAACCTCCCATTTAGACCATTCGGTATAAATGAATTATTCTCGAAAGCTTTTTTCGTAAATTCTTTTAATAGTACTGATTTTAGTGGTAGTTGAACTTCTGTCTTAAGAAGCTTTAGTAATTTAATTATATCAATTTTATCTTTCTGGAAAGTTCCAAATTCTTCCTGTTTTTTAGGATTCATCTTGAGTTTCCAACTACCTTCACATAATTCAGGATTTTTGAAAAGGGTATAATCATTCTTACCTCTTACAAAGTCTGTTCTAAGAGCTGGAACGACATCTATTATCTCTTCGTGACCATCTATCTTATAAATTAAGCCTATGGAAACTTTTTGTTTTCTTACGTCTTTTAGTTCAGAATCCTTAAAATGGTACTTGAAAAAATTGTAAACTGTGTTATACATTTTGCGCTCGCTAGGAAAACTAGTTTTCTTGAATTGTATTCTAATATCTAAATCTGATAGACCACTTATTGCAGTACCCTGTTTAACCGAACCTTGATACGATACGTTGCCTAGAATGTCTTTGGCAAACTTGTTTTTTAGTGCTGATTTTACTTTTCTCCCTTTTATTAGGACTTCTTTATCTATTTCATCGGGTGTGTAGGAACCTATAGCACTGACTAAATATGAAATCTCATCAGCTTCATCAAGTATTTCTTTTCTTGTTGAAAAAATAGACATAATCAGATTAAGCACACCTGCACTCGTTAAGCCAATAACAGCACCTATTGTTCCTGCTAGAACAAATGACTGAAAATCAAATTTTTGTTGTGGATTTTTGTTGTCTAGTTGTTGTGAATTATTAATAATCAGTCCTAAAATCCCACCTATTATAGCTCCTAATTGTAAATTCTCTTTGCTAGATTTCTTCATCTAAAGTTTCTCCAATAGTTGATAGATAAGATTTTAAATTAATTGCTTGTACAGTTCCTATAGATTGTTGTAGGTATCTAGTTAGTTGCATAAAAAATGTAACTAGTGAGTTTTCCTCCTTACTGAAAACTATGTTCTTAATTGCTCTATTGTTGTAGTATTCCAAATATCTTTTATCAAAGTCCGAAATAGATAAATCTTCATCATTCTCATAATCTACATAAAAACTTCCATAATCTGCGATACATCCGAAATCTAAACTTTTAAGACCTGATTGTTCGTTCAAATGCTTTATAATTGTCTTATTATTTTTTCTACTTCCAGATTTAGTTGAGGTTAGTATACCACCAACAATCTTAGTTAAACCTCTTGCAGGTTGTGGCTTTCCAACACTAATTATATTGGTAGTAGTTCTTTTTAGTTGTCTTACACTTTCGATTTTTCTTGCAGCATACTCGATATTAGTTATTCCATCAGAGCTGTCAGAAATATCGGGTTTGACCTCAAATACTGCATATACTCCTTCGGCTGGGATATAATGAAAGCCATTTTGCGTGAAGATGAATGGTGTAAACCAATTGTCATAGATAACGATATCTATTTGATGACTTGTATTACCTTCTGAATCAATTACAATTGCTTTGTCCACACTATATCGATTAGGAAGATATTTTTTTAACCATTCAATCCAAGCATTTTCCAAAGCATCTCCTTTTGCTCCTTGGTGTGTAATATTGGCTCTACTTGTGTTTAACTGAGCTACCATTTGATTTTGTAATCCAGCAAAAAGAGTTTGTAAGTCTACTTTACTCATATCTTAAAAGTTTTTTATCATTATACACATAGAATTCAAAATCGTTTAACCCCGATTTATTGATGCTTAATATCATTAGAGTTGGGTTGCTTATTCCAACGGTTTTATATTCTGTTATTTCTATCATCGCATTGAGGTCGGTCATACTAAATTGGGTGCTATTGTCTGGATGTGTATGCCATTCACCTACATAATACTGTTTAGGATTTAAACTATACAATCTTTTTAATTCTCCCTTTATTCCCTTTGCACTGCGTTCGAATGAGTATTTTGAGTTCCTGTATTCACTAGGTAATATGGTTTCTGTTATGTGTAGTATTTTAAAATCTTCAGAATAGAAACCAATTAAAAAACCACCGTATTCTTTTGGGTACATTTTTATTCCAGCATTTACAATTTTATTTAGAAGTCCCTCAGGAATTTGTACCTCAACGTCCATATTTAAATTTCGAAGCTTCAATACTGTATTATTTTAATATTTAATCCCTCGTCCATATCTGATTTTACAATGAAATTATCTTTAGGTGAACCACTTTGATAGATGTCATTTATTTTCTTTAAGGCAATCTGAACTAGCATACTAATGTCGTTATAAGATGCTTTAAAAGTTGGACTCCAACATCCAGTTGGGTTATAAAGGTCTTCAATGTTATTGTCAAGTATTTCCGAATATTGTTTAGTCACAAAGTCATAAGTGTTAGGATTGAATGCACAAACTAATTCTTTAGCGTGGTTTGTAATGGACAAATTTATATGGTCACTTTTAAGATTCAAACTGTCTAAAACAAACATCAAATCATCATCAGTTGAACAGTCAATTATTAAATCATAAGAATTGAGAAAGTCTTCTAACTCACTTTTAGCCTTATTTTCCCCATACAATGCTTTAGAAATTACTTCAAAGTATGGTTGATTAACAGTATGTATATTAACGAAAGGTGATATCTGAGATAATACATTACTCATTTCTTCAATTTTGTCGGTTCTTCCCGATGCAAATTGAAACTCAGCACGACAAACATTTTCGGGCTCTTTTACGTCATAGTCAGTTAAATCAATCTTTGTACATCCGCATTTTACAAGTGTCCTAGCAACATTACTTCCTACAGCACCAACACCTATTATCAAAATTCGTTTTTTTGTTAATTTCGAACTGAATGCTCCTCTTCCAAAAAAATATTTGTAGGATGAATTTCTAGACGTAGCCCATTTTATATTTTCATTTAACAACTTAGATGTCCAAATTTGATTCTCTTTTGTTCCTTCGATAGGGAAATTTCCAATTTCTAGAGTAGCAACTAACCAATGTACTTCTCCATTTGGAATATTGTAGCCGATGTAAAACGGCACATATTCTCCACGTCTCTTTTTCTTAATGTATTCTTTTTCACATTGATGTAAAAATTCTAGAAAATCACCTGTGAAGACATCAATAAATTCTTCCCAGTTTGAGTATGCAAATCTATTGTGAGTAGCTGGTTGCTTTTCAGAATAAAAAAAGATTCCATGATTTGGACGAGCAAGTTGATTATAAATCTTACTCCACTTACATATAGCTATCTTCTTTCCAAATTTATCTGCAAAACCTTTTGTCAAATAATTGTGAATAGGCTTCTTTCCGTTTTTCCCTTCACTTAACAGAGATAAATTTACAAATCCGAATTGATTAGGATTAAATGTGTAATCTACATCCGTAAACATATAGGATGTAACAATTCCTTTAAAATCTGATTCTCTAGTTATCAGGTGTTCGTAATGTAGGTCAGACTTTTTATTGATATAATACTTTTCAATCCAATTTTTCAGTGATTCAAAATCAATTAGTAGTTTTTTTGAAATATCAGGATTGTGAGAAGTATGTATACAAATAGTACCATCACCCATAACGTGATTATACTCTAAGTAATCCTTATTATTGAATCTGATGGTCTCAGCGTCATAAGTTCTAAACGGATACTGAGGATAAATAGTAACATCAAACTCCAATGGCTCGGATAGCGATTCAAACTCGACTGAGACTTTTCCTTCTATATTTACATCACCAGAGAAAGGTTCCTTTATATTTACGTAAGGTATTTGTTCTACAGCCTTTTCTATAATGTCTAATCGATTTCGCCTCATTAACCAAATCGTTGATTTTGCGTTGGCACTGAAAATGTACTCGCTCCAGTTTTTACACCATAACCTTCATTAGATTTAGTATTGTCTTCTTCTTTAAAATCTGGATTTACAGGAAAATATATTTTAAGATTATCGGAGTTGTCTTCGATTCTATCTAGCATATTTTTCATTTTAGTGGATAAATTTTCTTTTTGCCAAGATTCTAAAGTATCCGCAACATTATTGCCACTATTACCTGGGTCACTTAGTGTAAAACCGTCTTTTGTAATATTATCACGAATGTACTCCATCGTAGATTCAAGCATTTCCCATAAATTACCAGAAATATTATCCTTATCAAAAGCCTTAACAGTAATTAGTTCCATTAAAAATGATTTGTAATCTTCATTATTAGAGGATTTCCATATCTTCAGTAAACGAATGATTTTTCTTTCGTTGTCTTTACTTTTAATATGTTCTATTTGAGCTTTTATATTAGTTAAAAGATGAGTTTTTTCTGCTAATAAGCCATATTTAGAATTGACGTATAGGTTGAGTTTATTATCCTCATTATATTGGTCTTCATTTAACTCACGCCCAGGTACGATATCAATGCTTATCTCGTGGTTGTCATCATCTTTATAAAATATAATTCCAATTGAAACTTTTTGCTTTCTCACTGTTGCTTCTGTACCATAAGTATCATTAAGAAAGTCGAAAACATCATCAAACATTTCCTCTAAAGTAGAGAAGGATTTTTTCTTAAACGGTACTACAACATCTAAATCAAATTTAGTATTGATAGCTGTATGTTTAGCGTAAGAGCCAGAATTCAGCGGACTATAAATTTTATCAGTATAATAGTCCTCTAAAGCCTCCTTAATAGATTTACGCTTATCTCTGTATTTGTCTAATAGAGAGTTTACGTGAGACATTTTGTGAGTCTCTAATACCTCTTGGAGATATTCCTTTTTATTTATTGCCATATCTTTTTTAGATATTTTTAACAAATAATAAGCCAATGATGCCTGTATGTCAGTTTGTTAGTTTGTTTTTAGATGAAGCGATGAAAATTGCAGATGAAAAACATTTAATCCCAAATGCTAAGATTCTTTCTGTTTTTTGGCTGACTTTATGTCAAATTCTCAGCCTTATATTCTTTTAAAACCGTTTTTGTTAGCTCATAAACCTTAATTATATCTTGTATCAATAGGTTAGATATTGTAATTTTTCCCGCTACTAAGTAAAAGCTTCACAGCAATGTGAAGCTTTTTTTATGCGTTGTATTTTGCGATAAGGGAATAGGTTTAACTGCCTCACATCGTAGCTATTGTAAAAAAGCATTAATAGTTATGCGATTGAGCAAAAATATTTGCCTCAAATAATATTAAATAACCACTTATTAGATTATCTTCTCGGCAAAAGAAACTAAATCCACATTATGAGAATTGTAGTGCTATCACAGAATCCAAATTTATATTCAACAAAGCGTCTTATCGAAGCGGGGGAGAAAAAAGGTCACGAGATGATCATTATTGACCACACTAAGTGTAACCTCGTTATTGAAAAGAAAAATCCTACTATTGTCTATAAGGGTAAGGAGATAAAGGATATTGATGGGGTAATCCCGAGAATAGGGGCTTCTGTAACATTTTTTGGTACAGCAGTAGTGAGACAATTTGAGATGATGAAGGTCTTCTCTGCAACAGAATCTCAAGCATTAGTAAGATCACGTGATAAATTAAGAAGTTTACAGATATTATCAAGAGCTGGTTTAGGACTTCCTAAAACAGTTTTTACAAACTACTCTAAGGATGTTGGTCAGGTTGTAGATGGAGTAGGAGGAGCGCCACTTGTAATTAAATTACTTGAAGGAACGCAGGGCCTAGGTGTAGTACTTGCAGATAATAAGAACTCTGCAGAGTCTATACTAGAAGCTTTTAACGGATTACAAGCAAGAGTAATTGCTCAAGAATTTATTAAAGAAGCTGGAGGAGCAGATATACGTGTATTTATTGTAGACGGAGTAGTAGTGGGAGCTATGAAAAGACAAGGTAAAGAAGGAGAGTTTAGATCTAACTTACACAGAGGAGGAAGTGCAAACGTTATCGAACTCACAGACGAAGAGGAAAATGCAGCACTTAAAGCAGCAAAAGCAATGGGATTAGGAATTGCAGGAGTAGATCTCTTACAATCTTCTCGCGGTCCATTAATACTAGAAGTAAACTCGTCTCCAGGTCTTGAAGGGATTGAGACTGCGACAGGAAAAAATATTGCAAACTACATTATAAAGTACGTAGAGAGAAATGCCTAATGATATTGAAATACTAGGGAACGCTGTTTCTTTAGGAAAGGGATTACAAGTAAACCTAGACATTGCAAAGCTTGACACTAGAACAAAGATTGAAGTGCCTATCATTATTGAGCGAGCATCAAAACCCGGTCCATGTATTCTTATTACTGGCGGTATTCACGGTGATGAGGTAAATGGAGTAGAGATTGTAAGGCAGATTGTTTCAAAAAAATATAATAAGCCAACTCACGGTACGATCATATGTATTCCTGTGGTAAATGTTTTTGGTTTTCTTAATCAGACGCGAGAGTTTCCAGATGGGAGAGATCTCAATAGAGTGTTCCCTGGTAGTACAAGGGGTTCGCTGGCGAGCAGGTATGCATATAATTTAATGACAGAGATTATACCACACGTTGATTACTGTATGGATTTTCATACAGGTGGTAGAGAGCGATTTAATGCTCCACAGATAAGAATCAATGAAGATGATGAGACACTAGAGCTTGCCAAAGCCTTCGGAGCACCATTTATACTCAAGTCACAAAATAGAGAGAAATCCTTTAGAGATTCTTGTGTAAAAAAGGGGAAGAAAGTACTACTTTTTGAAGGAGGGAAATCTCTTGCAATAGATAGCGACATTACAGACGCTGGAGTTACAGGAGCTTTAAAAGTAATGCACCATCTCGGCGTGCGTGATTTTACAAAAGAACTTTCTGATGATTACAGCTGGAGGGTAGAAGCAGAGTCTATCGTTATCGAGAAGTCATTTTGGATCAGAGCACGATATTCTGGAATGTATAGACCTCATGTAAAAGCTGGGACTTTTGTAGAAAAAGGCGATGTAATTGCGAGTGTTTCTGGACCTTTTGGTGATTTTGAAAAAAATATAAAAGCACCTAATTCAGGATATATTATCTGTATCAATCATGCTCCTATCGTAAATCAAGGAGATGCTATTGTGCACATTACAAAATAATAACTCTTTAAGTAATTACGCTTTCGCGAAAGCGTAACAACAACACTCAATATAGATAAAGGATAAACAGCCTCTAGTGAGGTAGTTTATCCTTTAATAATCCATATACGAATGTACCCAACAGCGAGGCAACAATAACTACAAGAATAGGAATGTAACCCGCTCCTATTAAGGTAAACATAGGTCCTGGACAAGCTCCTGCTAGTGCCCAGCCTAAACCAAATAAAACGCCACCTATCATGTAACGACTAAAACTTTTTGCCTTAGGGTGAAAATGAATCGTCTCACCATAAAATGATTTGATGTTGAGACGTTTAATAAGTTGTACTACTATAATGCCTATCACTAGCGCAGATCCTATAATTCCATACATGTGAAATGACTCAAACTTGAACATTTCATAGATACGAAACCACGAAGCAGCTTCAGATTTAAACATAGTTATTCCGAAAAGAATACCGATTAATAAATATATAAGTGTTCTCATTTTTTAAAATATAAAGGGGAATAGTACGTGAATCATAAACAGGCCGCCTATAAAAAATCCTATAACGGCGATGAGTGATGGTAGTTGTAAATTACTTAAACCAGAAATGGCGTGACCGGAAGTACATCCACCCGCATATCTAGCACCGAAGCCCACTAAAAATCCACCTATAGTTAATAAGGCCAAGTTTTTAAAGCTAAGTAATGCGCTTGTGTCAAATAACTCTGTAGGTAAATAGGCTTTTCCCGCACTATTAAAACCAAGATTGTTGAGGTCTGTTATTGTGTCTGGATTAATAGCTACTGCAATGTCTGTAGATAGCCATTGAGATCCTATATAACCGCCTATAATCGCACCTAGAACCACAGTGAGATTCCATCGTTGATGTTTCCAGTCAAATTTGAAGAAATCTGCTTTGTTTCCTGCGCCGCAGATAGTGCACATCGTTCTTAAGTTAGAAGACATTCCAAAATTCTTACCTACCATAATAAGTAAAAACATGATGAAAGCAATGATGGGTCCTGATACATACCAAGGCCAGGGGGAGAAAATCCAATCCATGTTATTATTTTATGCAAATATCAACTTTTAAAGCAAGCTTATTTGTAACCTAGGTTACTCAAATAGATGATTATACTTTTTTAAAACACTCGTTTAATAACTGTGGTCATCTAGTTTTACTTTACCTGCAAAGGTTTTATACACAAAGAAAGTATATCCTAAAACGAGCGGAGTTCCTATAGCAACCATTGTCAAGCTTATGCCTAAGGACTTATCTGAAGATGCGGCATTGTAAATAGTAATACTATTTGCCGGATCAATTGTTGAGTATAGAAGCGTAGGGTATAACTCTATAGCTACAAGAACCATCATTAAAGAAATGGTAAGTGCAGAGAAGAAAAAGGCTATCTTAAAACGCTTTTTGTGAGCCAGTCTCGGGATATTTGCGATACTTAAAAACGTAAGTATTGGTATAATAAATAATGCTGGAGTTGCCTTAAAATCATCAGATAGATGAGGTATGTAAATAAGCGTGTATAAAGATGTGATTAGAAAGAACACTATAAAAAGAATAATGGCTTTTTTAAGAAGTCCTTCTAGTTTGTCAAAAAGCTTTCCTTCTGTTTTGAGTAGTAAATAGATAGCTCCGTGGGTCATAAATAAGAATAGTGTAGTAAACCCAGTGATGATGGCATACGGATTTAAAAAACCAAGAAATGGACTTCCGTCATACTCTAGATCTGGACCTATAGGAATTCCTTGCAGTACGTTGCCCATCACGACACCTAGTAAAAACGCTAGCATGATACTACTCACACTGTAGCATATATCCCACATTTTGCGCCACCATAACCATTCTTCTTTACTTCTAAATTCTATAGCAATTGCTCTAAAAATGATAAACATTAAAAAGAGCATAAAAGGGATATATAAGCCAGAAAAGAAAGTGGCGTACATTACTGGGAAACCTGCAAAGAGCGCCCCACCACCTATGACCAGCCAAACTTCGTTACCGTCCCATACAGGTCCTACTGCATTAAGAGCGATACGCCTGCTAAGTTCTTTTCTAAAAAACAAATGCCAAGCGCCTGCTCCAAAATCAAAACCATCTAGTATGGCATATCCAGAAAAAACACCTCCTACAACGAGAAACCAAAGTGTAGGGTAATCTATACCTAATAAAGTTTCCATAGTTATGAGTTTAGAGTGTTTGCAACTTGTTCTGTAATTTCCTTAGTAAAGGTTCTTTCTTCCATATCATCGTCGTCTTCTTTATAAGGGCCGTGTTTGATCTTTTTAGTTAACAAGTAAAGGAATAAGAAAAGTAATAAAGCGTAAACCACAAAAAATAGTACCAGTGAGAAGACAATTTGATTTGCAGTAACAGCTTGTGAGAAGGCTTCAGAAGTTCTCAAATGCCCATATACTACCCAAGGTTGTCGTCCCATCTCTGCAGCAAACCATCCTACTTGATTACCTAATTGGGCTAATATTACAGATGGCACAAATATTCTAAGCAACCATTTTGTTTCAAACAGCGTACCTCGCCACCATAAAAAGCAAGCAAAAAGCGTAAGCCCAATGAAGAACATACCGATTGCAATCATAATATGGTAAAACTGGAAAACCGCATTTACTTGTCCAGGTCTGTCTTCTTCTGGGAAGGCATTAAGACCAGTTACTGGGGCGTCAACATCTTGATGCAGTAAGAAAGATAATCCTCCTGGTAATTTAATCCCTGTGACTTCTTGTGTTTCATTATCAACCCAACCAAAAAGATATAAATCTGCAGGGCCACTTGCATCATAATGTCCTTCTAGCGCAGCTAGTTTTGCTGGCTGATTAACAGCAACGCCCTCTGCCGAACTGTGACCAGTGACTAACTGCATTAATGAAAAGATAGTGGCAACTCCTAGCGCAATTTTAAAAGCCATTTTAGAAATCACAACATAACGTCCTTTAATAAGGTAATATGCATGTACACTAAGTACTAAGAATGCTCCAGCGAGAAATGCTGCAAACCACGTATGCGTAAGTCTATCTACACTTGATGGATTAAAAACCATCGCCCAGAAGTCTGTAATCTCTGCACGCGCATTCATTCCTTCTCCTACAATATGATAACCAGCAGGCGTTTGCTGCCAGCTATTTGCTACCACAATCCAAACGGCAGAAAACATAGAGCCTAAAAATACACCTATGGTTGCAACGAGGTGTACCCAAGGTTTTACACGGTTCCATCCAAAGAGTAAGATACCTAGAAATCCGCTTTCTAGAGCAAAGGCAAAAATACCTTCGGCGGCTAGCGCACTGCCGAATATGTCACCGACATATCGTGAATATGTTGCCCAGTTTGTACCAAACTCAAACTCCATTACGATTCCCGTAACCACTCCTATCCCAAAGGTGAGTGCAAAAATCTTAGTCCAAAATTTGGCAAGGATATGATATTGTTCATTTTTTGTGCGTATCCACAAGCTTTCCATAATCACCATAATAAGACCTAGGCCTATGCTCAATGGTGGGTAGATGTAGTGAAAAGAGATAGTAAAAGCAAACTGGATTCTAGCAAGAATTTCTGTATCCATAGTTCTTAAGATTTTGTAAACAAAAATAAAAATTAAACATTTTTAGATAGGTAACAATGGTTACATAAGGGAAGTTTTAATTTTTATTTGTTGTGTAACCTAGGTAGCTTATAGCTGTCTCTTATACACATCTGACGCTGCCGACGAAGAG
>OJBP01000956.1_pt1 | contig 11177 bp, 5 predicted proteins | sample 1590691 | NCBI WGS metagenome assembly OJBP01 (sample SAMN05416848, study PRJEB24817) | seawater metagenome | isolation source: Sea water | place: Canada:Atlantic | collected 2013-07 | reverse complement strand
GCGTTCCTGCAGCCACTTGCGCAGCTCCTGCTCGCGGTTGTCGCAGGACTCCACGGATAGCTGATGCTCGCCGAGCGCTTCGGCACGCCACCGGTCAAGGCGCCCGACTTGCGCCTCGTCCAGCGGTGTGGCGTTCCATGCGGCATTGGCCTGATCGCGCAGTTCCTGCGCTTCTTCCCGTTTGCTCTTGACCTCACCACGCCTGCCCAGCGCCTCACCACGCTTGCTTTCGGTCTCGCCGAGCCGATCCTGCACGGCCTTCAGCTGGCGCCCCAGCTCTTGCAGGGTGTCCGATGCGGCTTCGAGTCGGGCACGCTCCTCGGTGAGTGCGGCGATCTGACGGGCCAGGTTCATCCAGTCGATGTCGGCAAAGCGCGTGAACTCCTCCAGCCGTGCCAGCGTCTCCAGCCGGCCCCGCAGTTCCTTGCGCGCCTGCTGAATCTCGCCGATGCGTTGCCCCAAAGTGGCCAGCTTTTCCTCCAGGCGCTGCCGCTGATCGCGCAACGCACGCAGCTTGTCGGCATTGCTCCAGCCGAGCACGTAGCGGCTGCGGTCGTCGATGCGGTGGCGATCGTCCTTCTCGTGGCGACCGCTCGGGGCCTTGATCTGACCGGCGCGGGTGATGGCGCGCGCCTCGCGTCGAAACTGCTCGCCAGTGTCGCAGCAGGCCACGTCGAAGCGCTGGCGAAGCTCCTGTTCCAGCCACTCGTAGTGCGGAGAATCCGGCTTGATGACGAGCTTGCGCACCAGCGACTGCGGATGCAGGCTCATGCCCGGCACTGCCTTCCTTGACCGCACATGGAAGTACACCAGCCGGGCGCCCAGGTGCTGGCGCTCCACCCAGTCCGCAACCACCTTGTAGTGCGCGTCCGGCACCAGCAGCGCGAGGCCGAAGCCGCGCAGCAGCCGCTCGGCGGCACCTTCCCACTCGCGTTCGTCGTCGCGCACCTGGATCAGTTCGCCGGCGAAGGACAGGTCATCCTCGTCGATGCCCAGCGCCGCACACAGCGCATCGCGGATGCGCACCTGGGCGGTATCGATGTTGCTCCTGCGCCGCGCAAGACTATCGATCTCCTCGGACAAGGCGGCGTGCTCGTTGCGCCCGTTGCGGAAGTCGAAATCCTCCTCACGCTCGCGGTTGTCGAGGTCGGCGATGTCCCCGCGCAGGCCTTCGGCCCGCTTGGCGATGCTCTGCCGTTGCGCCATGAAGCCCGCTTCATCGGCGGGCGCCGCCTCGCCGATGCGGGCCAGCAACTCGACATAGCGGTCGGCCTTTTGCTGACGCGGCGCTTTCTCTTGCTCCAGGCGGCGGATGTCGGCGGCCAATTGCTCGAGGCGATCGCCGCCGTTGTCGCGCAAGGCCCGCTCCAGGTTGGCCACTTCGGCCCGCTGTGCATCGCGCTGCGCGTCCAGACGCTCGAGCTGGGCATCGAGTCGGGCGGCCTCCTGCGCCAGGAGATCGAGGCGGCGGTCCAGCAGTTCCGCCTTCAGCCGGGCGAAGTAGGGCCGCAGCGCGTCGCGCCCGTCGCGCCAGGACTCGATCTCGGCCATCAGCGCCTGATGGCGGTGGCCGTCCTCGACCAGGGGCGTCAGCAAGCCCACCTGCCGCTTGGCCTTGAGCACGGCCTGATGCGCCCGGTCCAGGTCATCGAAGTGGCGGATCAGGGCCTCGATGCGGCTGCCCACGTCGAAGGGCTCCAGCATGTGGCTGCGCACGAAGTCGGTGAGGTTGCCTACCGATTTCATCGACACCGTCTGATGAAACAGCTCCAGAGCCTGCTCGTGCTCGATGCCGAAGCGCCGGCGAAACCAGGCCCCATAGGGCGGAAAACTGTCGAACAGCTCGCAGCCGGCGCCGCGCAGCTTCTTGCGCAGGGCCGTGATGTCGCTGCCGAAGCCGCTGAAGTCATCGGCGATGGCGAGTGCCCGCTCGGCTGTCACGAACAGGCGCGCGGGCTGGCCCTGGGAGTCCTTCAACCAGAACACCTGGGCCAGCGTCACCGCCTGGTCGTAGCCCTCGTTGCGGAAGACGCCGAGGATCACCGAGTAGCTCGCTGCGTCGCGCAGCGCCACCGGCCGCGCGCTGCCGGTGACCTCGCTGCGCTCGCTCTTGTAGTGGCCCAGCACGTAGGAGCGCAAGGAACGTTCGCGGGCATCCGCCCCGGCGGCCTTGTTGTAAGCCACGCGCTGCGCCGGCACCAGCAAGGTGGTGATGGCATCGACCAACGTGGACTTGCCGGACCCGATGTCGCCGGTGAGCAGGCCGTTGCGGCCGCCGAGCTCGTAGCGCCACACGCGCTTGTCGAAGGTGCCCCAGTTCAGCACCTCCAGTCGCTGCAGGCGAAAGCCCACCCGGGCATCGTCACCCACGAAGTCCAGGGCCAGTGTCGGCGACTCAAGCATCGGCCGCCCCTTCGTTCGACGGATCGGCAGGTGCGCCGGACAGCGCCGTGCGGTAGACCTCCAGCCGTGCATCGAACTCGGCCAGCCACTGCGCGTCGACGAAAGCCTTCAGGATGCGCCGCACCTCGTAGTGGCCTCGGTCCCGAGCAGTGCCGACAGCGGGCTTGAGCCGGCGCAGAAAGCCCAGCTCGACCACCTTGGTGATGGTCGCATCCACCTGGTCTATCAGCCGCGCCTCGTTGGTGCCATCGGGCAGGAACACTCGCATCAGCTCGGCGATCTCGTCGCGCGAGAGCACCAGCCGGGTGTCGCCACCGCCAGCGTCGAACTCGGCCATGCGCTTGCGCAGCAGCGCCAGCATCAGGCTCACCGGGTAAGAAAGTGGCCGGCGTGCGACGAGTCGCGGCAGGCGCGGCGCACCTTCGGATTCGTCCGGATCCGGGCGGCTTTTCAGGAAGGCGTGGCCCTCGGCCTCGTCCAGCACCAGATCGAGCAGCAGCACGGCGGCCTGTTCCCGCACCCGCGCCTGCAGGTGCAAGAGGCTCGCCCACAGGCGCTCGTCGTCGTCGCGGTAGAGCACGCCCTTGAGCAGGCGCACCATCAGCTGCGACAGCTCGTATGCCGCCGGCGGCGCGCCGGGCTGGCTCTGCACCGGATCGTTCTCGTACAGCGTGTCGTCCATATTCAGATCTCTGGAGCCGCTGGCGGTCGCCAGCGCGTGAAGATCACGCGCGGCAGGCGCGCCTCGCGCGTCACGGCTTCGCCCGCTGCGTTGCTGGCCTGCCAGCGGATCGGCTCGATCACGGCTTCGTCGACCAGGGCGCGCAGGCCGTCCGAGGCATCGCCGCCATCCCCGGCATGCGCCAGTTCGAGATAGGCTACCAGCTCGGCCAGGCCCTGATGCAGTCGCTCCGTATCCAGCAGTTCGCGCAGCGTGACCTGCGGCTGGCGGCGCAGCGCACGCTGGACAGCCGAGCGCAGGCGCGCCTTGTCCACCACGATCTGGTCGAACAGGCGCGCGGTGTCAATGTCGTCCTCACCGGCCACGAGCGCCAGATCGGCCAGGCGCGGTTTCACGCTCGGCGTGAACAGCGGCCGCTCCAGCGGCAGTTCGATGTCTGCCGCCATCGCGGCGATATGCATCACCGTGCCGGAGGGTCCAGCCTCGCGCAAGGCCAGTGCCTTGCTCTCGATGCCGCGCAGCAGGTCCAGGATGCGGCGGTTCTCCACAAAGGCCCGGTCGTCCAGGAAACGGCGCAGTTGCTGGGATAACTGCGCAACCGTGCGCTGTGCGTGCTCGCCGGCCTCCAGCCAGTCGTGATGCACGCGGCGGGTGCGCGGCTCGGGCTTCAATGCCGCGACCGCAGGCAGCGCCAGCACCTGGTCCAGCCGTTCGGAAAGCTCCTCCTGGCGTCGGCTGGACATGAGGAAGTCCCAGAAAGCGCGGAAGCTGCGGCCTTGGTCGGAGTCGCCGATGGCATCGCGCTCGCCCATGATTTCATCCAGCAGCGCACCCTTGGCGCCTTCCCACAGCGCGATCTTCTCGCGCACCTTGCGGTCGAGCAGGCGGAAGTTGTGCTCCACCTCGCGGAAATCGGCCAGCAGCTCGCGCGCCAGCTGCTGGAACTGCTGGAAACGGTCCTTGACCGCCGTGTCGTCCAGCAGCGGCACGTCGCCCGCCAGCACGCGGGCGATCTCGGCATCCAGCTCGTCGCGCTTCCTGCGCAGCTCATCCACGCGCTTGACGGGGTCCGCCTCGGTGCCGGCGCTGATCTGCTCGAGCAGGCCAAACAGCGTCAGCAGGCGGGATTCGGTGCCGACGAACGGCCGCTCGGTCAGGGAAACCACCCAGGCGATGGCCTTCTCGGTGGCCGGCGTCAGGTCGAACTGCGCCTCATCCGTGCCCACCTTGTAGAACTTGCGCAGCCAGCCCTTGTCGGGTGCGCACCAGTCGTTCAGGTACTCCTGCGCCCCCTTGGGATAGGCATCCGGCCCCAACTGCTCGCGCAGGGCGAACAACTCATCCTCCAGCGCCTCCGCAAGATCGGCCTCAATCATCACGCGCACATTCGGCGCCACGAACACCCGGTGCAAAAAGCTCGCCACCAGCGGCGCGTGCGGCGAGGCCAGCAGTCGCCAGGCGGGGTGGCGGTCGCGCAGGGCGGCGAGGGTGGCGTGGTCAAGAGACATGGGGGATTGATCCGGACGCCTACGAGACGCAATTGATGAAGCCACGAATGATCCGGCACCCGGGTTCGTGGCACTCTGAGGCTTGACGCGTGGGAGAAAGTCCGCCGTGCAAGAGATGGCAACGCATCCAGCACACGGCCTCGATCACTGCCGCAAACAACTCCTCTCGACCGCAATAGAACGTGCAGGAACCACACTTTATCGAGGTGCTTCGAGTATTTTTACTCAATGCATTGAACGCCAGCAAGCGCAGCTGCCGCCGTCACCCTGCGCTGGCTGGTGCGGTGGGTTCCGCGCCCAGCGGGTTACACTCGCACCCCAGACACAAACCCTGACGAGGAGCACGCCTTGAGCCAGTTCGAATCCTGCAACGTATTCGGTGAACCCCTGGAATCCTGCAGCACAGATCCCGTGACCGGCTTCTACCGCGATGGTTGCTGCAACACCGGTCACGACGACACGGGAATCCACACCGTCTGCATCGAGGCCACCGCAGAATTTCTCGAATTCTCCCGCCGGCGTGGCAACGATCTGTCCACCCCGGTGCCGGAATACCACTTCCCCGGCCTCCGGCCGGGAGACCACTGGTGCCTGTGCGCGGCGCGCTGGATCGAGGCCTACCGGGCCGGCTGCGCGCCCCGGGTGCGGTTGCGCGCCACCCACGAGGAAACCCTGGCGATGGTCGATCTCGACACGCTCAAGCAGTTCGCGCTCGACCTCTCCTGATCGACCACCGCCCGTGACCCTCGAAATCGCCCTGGTGTTTGTGGTCATCGCCGGGGCACTCTACCTGTTCGCCAGCCAGAAACTGCCGCTCGACATCACCGCCTTTCTGACTCTGGTCACAGTAGTCACCATTCCGCTGTTGGGCGATCAACCCTGGCTGCGGGCACGGGGCATCGACCTGCCCGCGGCCTTTCCCACGGTGACCGAAGGCCTGTCCGGATTCTCCAGCACCGCCACCATCACGGTGCTGGCGATGTTCATTCTCTCCGCCGGCATCGAGCGTTCCGGTCTCATCTACCTGCTCGGCAAGCGGCTGTTTCCCCTGGTCGGCGGCTCCGAACTGCGCATCGTGCTGATGATCGCCGCCCTGGTCGGCCTGCTCTCGGGGGTGATCAACAACACCGCGGCGGTGGCGGTGGCCATCCCCCTGGTCCTGGAACTCGCCCGGCGCAGCGGGTTGCAGGCGACACGGCTGCTGATCCCGGTCAGCTTCTTCGGCATGCTGGGCGGCACCCTGACCCTCATCGGCACCTCCACCAACATTCTCGCCGCCGCCATATTGCGCGACACCCCAGCCTTCGGCCGCCAGCTGACGCTGTTCGAATTCAGCCACCTGGGGCTGATCGTGCTGGCCACCGGCCTGATCTATTTTCTGAGCGTGGGCCGCTGGCTGCTGCCGACCCGGGATCCGATCGAGCTGCCGGGCAAGGACAAACCCGGTTATCTGGTGGAACTGCGGGTGAACGAGGACAGTCCTCTGGTGGGTCACAGCCTCACCGACGCCGATTTCATGCAGCGCACCGGCGTCGAACTGGTCAAGCTGGTGCGCGACAACAGCATACATATCGACAGAGCCGCCACCATGGGTATCGCCGGCGGCGACATCCTGCTGGTCCGCGGCCAGGAACGGCAGATAGCCGACCTGATCAAGAATCCGGTGGTGACTCTGCTGTCCGATTTCGGACTCTCGCGCATGGTGCGCGGCGACGGCTACCTGGTGCGCCTGCTGCTGCGCGACCGCGATCGCTTCAACGGCACCCATGCCGCACAGACCGACCTCTGGGGCCTGTGCCGCGCGCGCCTGCTGGGCATCGAGACCGACAACCCGGAATCCCGCCGCCTCTCCGGCCAGCCGCTGCACGCTGGAGACATCGTGCTCACCGAAGTCTCAGCGACCGAAATGGCCAAATTGGGCACCCGCGCCGAGGTCCAGGTATTGGAGGAATTCCACGACGACTTCGACCGCGCCCGCATGTGGCGCGCCGGCGGCATCGTCGCCGCGGTGGTCGCCGGCGCAGTCCTGACGCCGCTACCCATAGTGGTCACCGCGCTGGCCGGAGTGATCGCCATGGTGGTCACCCGCTGCCTGTCGCGGGAAGATCTCTACACCGGCGTTTCCTGGGAGGTGATCTTCCTGCTCGCCGGGGTCATTCCGCTGGGCATCGCCATGACCAAATCCGGCGGTGCCGCCTGGCTGGGCGAGCTGTTCGCCGCCCAGGCGGTCACCTGGCACCCGATACTGGTGCTGATGGCGCTGTACGCCGTCACTACGCTGCTCACCGAGATCGTCAGCAACAACGCCTCGGTGGTCATCCTCATTCCCGTGGCGGTGGCGATCAGCCAGCAACTGGGGATCGACGTCCTGCCCCTGTGCCTGGCAGTGATGTTCGCCGCCTCGACCAGCTTCCTGAGCCCGGTGGGCTATCAGACCAACACCATGATCTATGGCACCGGGCTGTACCGCTTCATCGATTTCGCCCGGGTCGGCGCGCCGCTCAATGCCCTGTTGATGGTGGTGACCAGTCTCGCCATCTGGGCACTCTGGGTACGTTGAAACCACCAGCGGAAGGCCCCGACCAAACCACTGCCGGTGACTGTGGTCCAAGTCCCTGGGGCCGGCCGAGGCACCGCTATCCAGGCCTGTTATGCTGTATGCAACCGCCAACTGAAGTAGCAACATGCGGGTTTCACTCGACGACAAATACTCCCTGACCCAGGGCCGCGCCTATCTCAACGGCATCGAGGCCTTGGTGCGCCTGCTGCTGGTGCAGCGCCTGCGCGATCAGGCTGCCGGACTGGACACTGCGGGTTTCGTGTCCGGCTACCGGGGCTCGCCCCTGGGCGGCCTCGACAGTGCGCTCTGGGCCGCCGGCGAGCATCTCAAGCGGCACCACATCCACTTTCAACCGGGCGTCAACGAGGAACTGGCCGCGACCGCCCTGTGGGGCTCGCAGCAACTCAACCTGTTCCCGGACGCCCGTCACCAGGGCGTGTTCGGCCTCTGGTACGGCAAGGGCCCGGGGCTCGACCGAGCCATGGACCCCATCAAGCACGCCAACAATTCCGGCACCTCGCCGCATGGCGGCGTGCTGGCGGTGGTGGGCGACGACCATATGTGCAAGTCCTCCACCCTCGCCTTTCAGAGCGAGCCCATGTTCATGGCAGCGGGCCTGCCCGTGCTGCATCCAGGCAGCGTCCAGGATGTGCTCGACCTGGGCCTGCACGGCTGGGCACTGTCGCGCTTCGCCGGCTGCTGGGTCGGTTTCAAGACCACCCCGGACAACATGGACGCCAACGCCTCGGCCGACATGGACATCGACCGGGTGCGCATCGTCCTGCCCGAGGATTTCGAGTTTCCCGACGGCGGCCTCCACGTGCGCTGGCCGGATGCCCCGGTGGAGCAGGAGGCGCGCCTGCAGATCGCCAAGCGCGCCGCGGTGCTGGCCTACGCCCGCGCCAACCGGCTCAATGACGTGGTGCTCGACAGCCCCGCCGCCCGCTTCGGCATCGCCGCCACCGGCAAGGCCTGGCTGGACATGCGCCAGGCACTGGCAGACCTCGGCATCGACGACGCCTGCGCCCACCGGCTGGGCTTGCGCCTGTTCCGGATCACCCTGCCCTGGCCGCTCGAACCCGAAGGCGTGCGCGCCTTTGCCGATGGCCTCGAAGAGATTCTCGTGGTCGAGGAAAAGCGTGGCCTGATCGAAGAACAGCTGCGCGACCTGCTCTACGACCTGCCCGACGGCCGGCGCCCGCGGGTGCTGGGCAAGCGCGATTCACAGAGTCAGCCGCTGTTCAGCACCGCCGGGGAGCTCAGCCCCGCGTTGATCGCCGGCGCCATCCTCGCGCGCCTGCGCCAGCGCGCCGAGCTCGCCGATGCCGTCGCCCAGCTGCGCGAACCGCCGCCGGAGCCACCCGCGCGCCTGGGCGGCCCGCTCCAGCGCCAGCCCTGGTTCTGCTCCGGCTGCCCCCACAACACTTCCACCCGGGTTCCGGAGGGCAGCCGCGCCATGGCCGGCATCGGCTGCCACTACATGGTCACCTGGATGGACCGCGACACCGAAACCTTCACCCAGATGGGTGGCGAAGGCGCCGCCTGGCTGGGCCAGGCACCCTTCAGCGACACCAATCATGTGTTCCAGAACATCGGTGACGGCACCTATTTCCACTCCGGCATTCTCGCCATCCGCGCCGCGGTCGCGGCCGGCGTCAACATCACCTACAAGATTCTCTACAACGACGCCGTGGCCATGACCGGGGGTCAGCACGTCGACGGCAGCCTGACCGTCGAGCAGCTGGTGCAACAGCTGGAGGGCGAAGGCGTGCAACGCATCGCCCTGGTCAGCGACGAGCCCGACAAGTACCCGCGCGGCCTGGCAGAACGCCACCCCGGAGCGGGTCTGTCGATCCACCACCGCGACCGCCTCGAAGGCGTGCAGTGCGAACTGCGCGAAGTATCCGGCACCACGGTCATCATCTACGACCAAGTCTGCGCCACCGAGCTGCGCCGGCGCCGCAAGCGCGGCGAGGCACCAGTAGCCGAGCGCCGAGTGTTCATCAACGAGCGCGTCTGCGAGGGCTGCGGCGACTGCGGTGTGCAATCGAACTGCCTGGCAGTGGTTCCCGTGGAAACACCCCTGGGCCGCAAGCGCGCCATCGATCAGAGCGCCTGCAACCAGGACTATTCCTGCCTCAAGGGCTTCTGCCCCAGCTTCGTCAGTGTCCACGGCGGCAAGCTCAAGCGCATCCACAGCGGCGACCCGGGCAGCGACTGGCCCGAGCTGCCGCAGCCTTCGGTGCCGGCACTGACCGGCCCCTTCAACGTGCTGCTGCCCGGCGTGGGCGGCATGGGCGTGCTCACCCTGGGCGGGATCATGGGCATGGCGGCCCACATCGAGGGGCGCGGCTCCCTGGTGATGACCCAGACCGGACTGGCGCAGAAATTCGGCGCCGTCACCGCCCATGTGCGCATCGCGCCCAGCCAGCAAGACATTTATGCCCACTCGATTCCCCGCGCCGGTGCCCAACTGATGCTCGGCGCCGACCTGGTGGTCGCCTCCGGCCGGGACAGCCTGGCGCGGCTCGCGCCACAGGCACGGGTGGTGGTCAACAGCCACGAATCACCCACCGCCGACTTCACCCACAATCCCGACGCACCCTTCCCTGGCCACGCCATGGAAGAGGCCATCGAGGCGGCCTCGGCCGAGACCCACTTCATCGACGCCGCCGCACTGGCCCGGGCGCTGATGGGCGATGCCATCACCGCCAACTTCCTGTTACTCGGATACGCCTGGCAGCTGGGCCTGATCCCGCTTTCCGAAGCCGCGCTCGACCAGGCCATCCACCTCAACGGAGTCGCCATCGAGCAGAATCTGCGCGCCTTCACCTGGGGCCGGCGCTATGCGGTCGACCCCGAGGCCGTGCGCCGCGCCGCCGGCATCACCGAGGCCGACTACGAAGAGCCCGCCGAGACCCTGGAACAACTGATCGACGACCGTGCCGGCCGGCTCACCGATTATCAGAGCCGCAGCTACGCCAACCGCTACCGCAGGCTGGTCGGGCGCGTGCATGCCGCCGAAGCTGCACTGCAAAGCGGCGACGAACTACCCCTCAGCTGGGCGGTGGCACGCAACTACTACAAGCTGCTCGCCTACAAGGACGAATACGAGGTCGCGCGGCTGTACACCGACGGCGCATTCCGCACGGCACTGGAACAACAGTTCGAGGGCGACTACAGCCTCAGCTTCCATCTGGCCCCGCCGCTGCTCGCGCGCCGCCACCCCGATACCGGGCGGTTGATCAAGCGCGAATTCGGCCCCTGGATACTCAAGGCGTTCGGCGTCCTCGCCAGGCTGAAGTTTCTGCGCGGCACACCGCTCGATGTCTTTGGCTACACCGCCGAGCGGCGCATGGAGCGCCAGCTGATCGCCGACTACGAAAGCCGTATCGACACGCTGTTGAAGGCGTTGAATCCGGACAATTGTCAGGTCGCCGCCGAAATCGCCGGCCTGCCCGAATTCATCCGCGGCTTCGGCCACGTCAAGGAACTCAACCTCGCCGCCGTGCGCCGCCGCGAGACCGAACTGCTGGAGCGGTTTGCGAGCGGCGATCGACAGGTGGTGCGGATTCAGGAAGCGCCCGAGCCCGCAGCACGCGTGGAGTGATGCCGCCCCGCCCCAGCGGCTGGGCGGCCATCGACTATTCAGCTCCTCGGTATCCAATGAACCTGGAGAAGATCCTTTCCGGCGGCCAAACCCATGTGGACCGGAGAGCGCGTATTTGCCTGCGGCGGCGGCTGCCCGGCGGACCGCAAGGCCCTCGAATGAACAGGCGCTCTGCACTCACCGTTGTGGCCCGCGATTCGTGCACCCCGGGATACTGCGCGGCAGCTCTCTGCCCGACCGCATAACGCAGAACGCCCGGCCACCAGGGCCGGGCGCACCGGGCTGCGGATGCACCCCCCTTATTGAACGCGCTCCTCGACCTGCTCGCCAGGGTCGGAGATCACCAGTTCGACGCGGCGATTCTGCTGGCGTCCGGCGGCGGTATCATTGGCGACCGCGGGAAAGCTCTCCCCG
>OJBP01000953.1_pt1 | contig 11255 bp, 10 predicted proteins | sample 1590691 | NCBI WGS metagenome assembly OJBP01 (sample SAMN05416848, study PRJEB24817) | seawater metagenome | isolation source: Sea water | place: Canada:Atlantic | collected 2013-07 | reverse complement strand
TAAATTATGATTGAAATATGAGCCAATTACAACAAATTATAGAAAAAGCTTGGGATGATAGATCCCTACTACAAGATACTGAAACAATAAACGCTATTCGAGAAATAGTGAAACGCTGTGACGAAGGTAAATTACGTTGTGCAGAGCCTACAGACGATGGATGGCAAGTAAATGAATGGGTAAAAAAGGCAGTGGTTTTATACTTCCCGATCCAGAAAATGGAAACAATGGAAGCCGGTATTTTTGAATACCACGATAAAATTCCATTGAAAAAAGGATATAAAGAAAAAGGCGTTCGCGTTGTACCGCATGCGGTTGCCCGTCACGGTGCTTATGTTTCGAAAGGTGTTATTATGATGCCTAGTTATGTAAATATTGGCGCCTATGTAGATGAAGGCACGATGGTCGATACTTGGGCAACGGTAGGAAGTTGTGCCCAAATAGGTAAAAACGTTCACCTTAGTGGTGGTGTGGGTATTGGTGGTGTTTTAGAACCTTTACAAGCTGCTCCAGTAATTATAGAGGATAATGCTTTTATCGGTTCTCGTTGTATTGTTGTTGAAGGTGTACGAGTGGAAAAAGAAGCTGTTTTAGGTGCAAATGTTGTATTGACTGCTTCTACAAAAATTATAGACGTAACGGGAGATAAACCTGTTGAAACAAAAGGATTAATTCCTTCACGATCGGTGGTAATTCCTGGAAGTTATACCAAAAAGTTTCCTGCTGGAGAGTTTCAAGTGCCTTGTGCGCTAATTATTGGTAAACGTAAAGAGAGTACCAATAAAAAAACATCTCTTAATGACGCACTTCGCGAGTATAATGTAGCGGTTTAGGTAAATGAAAGTACTCGTAATACAGCAAAAAATGATTGGTGACGTATTAACGTCCACCGTGCTATTTGAGGTATTGCGAAATCATTTTCCAAAAGCCGAATTACATTATTTGGTCAATTCGCATACTATTCCGGTCATTGAAAACAATCCTGTTATTGATAAAGTGATTCCGTTTACCAACGAAATGGAATCCTCTAAAAGCAAGTTTAAAGCTTTACGGGAACAGGTAAAAAATGAAGGATATGATGTGGTAATTGATGCGTATGCTAAAATAAGCAGTGCATGGATTGCTAAAAGTTCTGGGGCAAAATACCGTATTTCCTATAAAAAATGGTACACCCAATTTGCTTATACCCACACTTTTTCTCGGCATACCATGTCCTTAACAAAAGCTGGATTGGCCATAGAAAACAGGTTAATGCTACTGTCTCCTATCATAAAGGAAATAGAACAAACCTGTACACCAAAAATATATCTTACCGAAGCTGAGATTAATCATGCTAAAGAAGTACTACAAAATCATAGCGTAGCTATTTCAAAAGATATATATATGATTAGCGCTTTAGGAAGCAACGAGCTTAAAACGTATCCACTTCCATATATGGCAAAACTTTTGGATTATATTGTGGAGCAGACCAATGGTCAACTGCTATTCAATTATATTCCCAGTCAAAAACCTGATATTGAAAAGCTATATAATTTGTGTTCCCCAAAAACACAACAACATATATTTTTGGAGTTGTACGGCAGAAGTCTTCGTGAGTTTATGGCACTCACCTACCATTGTGATGCTTTAATTGGTAATGAAGGCGGCGCCATCAACATGGCAAAAGCAATAGGCATAAAAACATTTTCTATTTTCTGTCCTTGGATTAAAAAAGAAGCGTGGGATATTTTTGAAGATCGAAACAATAATACCTCAGTTCATCTTTATGATTTTATTGACTACAAGCCTATTTTTTCAAACAAAAAAAAGGCACGCTCTAAAAGCAAATTAAACTATGAGCTTTTTAAACCAGAGCTTATCATTCCAAAATTGCACGAATTTTTAACAGGTAAAAATATATGTCAAGAATCACAGCGATTTTCAGCAACGGTAATCACGCTAAACGAAGAAAAAAATATTGCCAAATGTATTGAGTCGTTGTTATTAGTGGCCGACGATATTGTTATATTAGATTCTTTTAGTACCGATAACACTGAAGCAATCTGCAAACAATATCCGGTGCGATTTATTCAGCGAACATTTGAAGGACACATTCAACAAAAAAACGCAGCAATTGATGAAGCAAAGTATAATAAAATCATTTCCCTAGATGCCGATGAAGCCTTAAATAAAGAGTTGCAAGCAGCCATTTTAAGGTTAAAAAGTAATTGGAAAAAGGATGGATATTACGCAAAGCGATTAAATAATTATTGTGGTCAATGGATTTATCATTCAGATTGGTATCCAGACCGAAAACTACGTGTTTTTGATCGCAATAAAGCACGTTGGGGTGGTATTAATCCACACGACACCATACAAATGCAACCCGGTTCACAAACTGGAAAGTTAAATGGAAGTATTTTACATTGGGTCCATAATACCTATGCAGAACACAGTTTAAAAGTTCATAAATTTTCTTCTATTGCCGCTAAAGAATATTTCAAATTGGGCAGAAAATCAGGTCTATTTGATATTTTGGTAAAACCCGCATGGACTTTTTTCAAAGCTTATTTTTTACGCCTCGGTTTTCTAGACGGTTTCAACGGATTTATAATTTGTACCTTTAACGCCTACACTACTTTTTTGAAGTATTTAAAACTAAAACAACTCATAAAAAATAACACAAACCAATAGATGAAAATTGTAATACTTGCTGCCGGAATTGGCTCAAGATTGGGTAATCCCTTTCCAAAACCACTTACGCCTCTTAAAAATGGAAAAAGCATCATGCAAATGATGATTGAAAACATCGATACATATTTTTCTGAACATGATGTATACGTGGTTGTAGGTTTTAAGAAAAACAGCATTATGGAAAACTTTCCGCAATTGGCCTATGTTTACAATCCTTATTTTGACCAAACCAATACAGCCAAAAGCCTTGTTCGAGCTTTAAAAAAATGTAAAGGAGAAAGTGTGCTTTGGTTTAACGGAGATGTTGTTTTTGATGAAAAATTATTAAAAAACCTACAACCTCATATTGATGAGGATACTTCATTTGTGGCCGTAAACACCAATTCGGTAGGAGATGAAGAAGTAAAATACACGTTAGAAAATGGCTATATTGATCAACTTTCAAAAGAAGTGAAAAACGGTCTAGGTGAAGCGGTTGGCGTTAATTTTATTTCAAAAAACGACCTTTCAGAATACATTGAACGCTTAGAAGAATGTGACAATAACGATTATTTTGAACGTGGACTCGAACTGCTCATTGAGAAAGACAATGCAAAAGTAAAAGCCGTTGATATTTCAGCCTTCAATTGTATGGAAATTGATTTTCAAGAAGATCTGGATAACGTGAATAAATTTCTGTAAGTTATGAAAGTGATCTTGTTCTGTCAAAATGCCTATGCGTTTGAAATTATGAACCCCATTAAAAAGGTTTTACAAGAACAAAATCATGAATATATTTGGTTTATCACTCCAAAGCTCTCATCTCTTTTTCCATTTGCCAACGAACCTGTAACACAAAGCATAGCTGAACTGGAAGCATATAAAAGCGATGCTATTATTGCACCGGGTAACGAAGTCCCACATTATTTACGAGGATTGAAAGTTCAAATTTTTCACGGCTTGGCGGGCGAAAAAAAGGGACATTTTCATATTCGACATTATTTTGATTTGTATTTAACGCAAGGTCCTTATTTTACTAGAGGTTTCAATAAACTAAAATCACGGTTTAAAAATTTTGACGTAGTAGAAACCGGCTGGTCAAAATTGGATGCGTATACCCAACACAATCAAGAAATTCTTTTAGAAAAAGAAAGTTTACTCAAAAAACAAAACGCCACGCATATTTTATTATATGCGCCTACTTTCTCGCCTTCGCTCACTTCAGCAGGGGTTTTAGAACCGGAAATTGAACAATTGGCGCAACAGGGCGATTATATAATCAACATTAAGTTTCATGACTTAATGGATCAAAAATATATAGAAGCTTATAAAAATCTTGCGGCTAAATATGATACCGTTTATTTTAAAGAAGGACGGGACATTATTAAGCAGTTTATACTGGCAGATCTGCTAATTAGTGACACCTCATCGGTTATTTATGAGTTTTTATTGTTGGACAAACCCGTTATTACCTTCGGAAATATTAATGAAAACATACAATGGGACAACCGCACTGAAAAAGAAGAGTTGCAAAAAGCTGTTTCAGAAAATCTGACAACGGATCCTTTTTCTGAAAAAAGAGCAAAAGTAATTGCCGAATATCATCCCTATAACGACAGAAAATCTTCTGAAAGAATGATCCAAGAAATTGAAAAATATATTGAAAAGCACGGCGTGCCGGAAAAACGCAACTTATCACTTTTCAGAAAATATAAAATCAATAAGACTTTTAACAGAAAGTCGTAGCTATTTCAGCTTTAGTTTTTTCTTTAATTCCCGTTTCCGGTGGAACTTCATCTGGAATTTCTCTGTCAATCCCCACATCAAACCAAATACCTTATCATAGGGTTGTTCCGTTATTTTTGCATACTCATCACTCATAATGGCGACCATTTCTTTATGGGGTGATAACCTTGAAAAGTTTTTGATGCGTTCATGAAAAGAGAGTTCTTTAAAATCCATTCGGTTTAAATCTACCAAATAGAATTTATACCCTTCATCTGTATTTTTTATCAACGTATTCCCAGGCGAATGATCTTTAAAAAGAATTCGGTTTTCATGTAGTTTATGGGTAAAAGCTGTAAACTGCCGCAATATGTTTTCACGATCAGGATAATTTGGGTTTTCAACCAGTTCGCGGTAGGTTAAATCTACTTCTTGATGTTCACTTACATAAAAACTTTTTCCAAAGAATAATGGATTACTTTCCTCCATAAAAGCAACAGGATATGGCGTTCCAATATTGTTTTTCAGTAAATAAGATGCATTTACAAAAGAACGTTCTGCTTTCGATTTTCTAAAAAAATTATAAACAACTTTATTAATTAGGTTTGGAGTTTTAAACGACTTAATATTTATAGTTTCATCGCCTAATGGAAAAATCTTGATAATATTTCTATCTCCCTTTCCAACAGATTCCCCGTTATTATCAAACGAATTAAGGATGTTTAGTATTTCCTTTTCTTTTGGTTTATATTTTTCAGAAAACGCTTTTTTCATTTTTCAAAGATACAATTTGAATTAGAAGAAAGCCATGTTTAATTTTTATGGTTATTTTGCAGAAAACTAAACCACAACAAAAAAATTCATGAGATTAATCCAAGTAACAGCTTCACAAGTTTGGCGAGGCCACGAACAAAAGATTATCTATCTCTATGAAGCTTTCAAGGAGTTGGGCTATGTGGAAGACCAATGGATTGTTTGTCCCAAGGAATCTGAGGTCTATAAAATCGCCGCTCAAAAAAACATGCAAGTGATTGGGCTAGATTTTAATGGCGAATACGACTTGAAGTTTGCAAAATCACTAAAGAATATTTCCGTAGAAAAAAATGCCGATGTGGTTTTTATACACAACAGTCAATCACACACTTTGGCTGTTTTAGCTTCTTTATTTTACGGAATGAAAACGCCAATGGCACTCTGTCGCACACTTATAAAACGAGTGGACACCAATTTTTTCAGAAAGTGGAAATACAATTACAAAGGAATTAAAAAAATAATCTGTGTGTCTCAACCCGTTGTTGATGTGCTACAATTTGCAGTGAAAGACCACAGCAGACTGAGTGTGGTAGGAAGTGTGACCGATGTGAAAAAATTTCCTAAACAAGAAAAAACAGGATTGTTGCACAAAGAATTCAACATACCAAGAGACTATAAAATTATTGGGAATATTGCTGAATTTACTGGCTTTAAAGACCATTATACGTGGGTAGATACGGTGGAAATATTAGTAAAGGAAAAGAAGCTGAAGGCAAAGTTCATTTTAGTAGGAAAAGGAAAACTGGAAGCTGAAATAAAAAAATATGTTGAAGACAAAGGATTGAGCGATCACATAATCTTTGTCGGTTTCAGAAAAGACGTGCCCCAGATTTTGCCGGAGTTCGATCTGTTTTTGTTCACCTCGAACAACGAACCCACAGGAGGCGTTTTATTAGAATCGTACGCCTGTAAAGTCCCAATCGTTGCAGCTAACGCTGGTGGAATACCCGAAGTGATCGTGGAAAACGAAACGGGATTATTGGCAGAAGTTGGAAACCCCAGAAGTTTTGCTGAAAAAACAATGCAACTTTTGGGTGATACGGACTTACAAGAAAAATTCAAGAAAAACGGATATCAATATTTGGTAGATAATTTTACCAAAGATGTCATTGCCAAAAAAATGTTTGATGAATTAGCTGAAATAATAAACTAATATGAGAATTCTTTTTTTTACAAATGAATACGCTCATAAGGACTTAACCCCCGCAGGAGGTGTGGGAACATTTTTTAAGATTATGACCTCAGAGTTAACAAAGAGAGGGCATACCGTCTTTATTTATGGATTTTCCAAGAAAAATTTTAAGATTGAAGATGATGAAGCTACTATAATATTTTTCAAAAAGTATTTTAAACAATATCCGTTAGCAGAATTATCAAGATCTGTTTCTTCTAAATTGGGGTTAAAAAAAACTTCAAGATATTTTGTTGAAAAGGAACGAAAATATCTAGCTAAAAAACTACGTAATTATGCAAAAACGCAAGATATAGATGTTATTCAGTCTTTTACTTTTAGTGGTTTTACAGCTTTTTGGCAAAATACCATTCCCTTAGTAACGAGGTTTCATGGATCAAGAGGATTTTGGGAAAATTATTTAGGAGATTCCGGTAATTTCCTAAAAATTGAAATGGAGAAAAAAGCGCTGGAAGCTACACCTTATACCGTAGCGAACTCCTATTTTTCAGCAGATTTCATAAAAGAATATTATCGTGTTTCTGTAGATACAGTAATTCAAAATGGTATTAACACAAAACTATTTAAGCCTAATAATTCTGTAAAGACAATTGAAAAATCAATTTTTTATTTTGGAACGCTGTCAAAAGCAAAAGGAGTTGATAGACTCGCTCAAGTTTTCAATGCAATTGTAGAAAAACACCCTACCGCTACGTTACATTTAATAGGTAAAAATGAATCCTACTTTAATTTTTTAAAAAATGATGTTTTTACTGAAAAAGCAACTAATAACACAACGTATTATGGCCCGGTAGTATTAGAAAAGATTCCAGCGAAACTATCCCAAGCTTCTGTAATAGCTGTACCATCAAGAGGCGAAACGTTTGGATTTACCATTGTAGAAGCAATGGCTATGGAAAAACCTACGATAGTTTTTAATATTCCAGTTTCAAAAGAAATTATCACCCATAAAGAAGATGGGTTAATTGCTAACAATAAAGAGGAGTTTATAACACATATAGATCAAGTTTTTACAAATCCTCAAGATTATAATTCCCTTAAATTAAATGCTAGAAAAAAAGTTCTTGCTAATTTTACACAAGAATTAATGGTTGAAAAATCCATTAAATACTATGAACATATTTTAGGTTCAAAAACCTTAAACCAATAAATTTTATTTTTTGAAACCTCATACCAACAAAAGCGTTTTTATCGATTTCCATTACCTAAAAAACCTAAATAAAGGGTTTGGGCAGTTTTCGCTGCACTTAGGAAAAAAAATGGCTGAGCAGTCAATTGAAGATTTAGACTTGACTTATTACGCTCCTTTTAAATTTAAAAATCGATTTGGAAAACAAATAAAACACAAAAATTCTTTTGATTTTCATCGCTACTTTTCCTTTAAAAAAGAATACGATGTTTGGCACAGCGTAACCCATTTAAGCAAAGTTGAGCCGCATACCAGCAACAATTCAAAATTACTTTTCACCATTCACGATGCCTTATTTACGCTCTTTGACCGTCCACATCATCAAATAAAAGATCGAGTAGATAGCTTACAATCCAAAATAAACAAAGCCAGTGGGTTGGTTTATATTTCTGAATTCACAAAAAATAATATTCAGGAAAAATTCGATGTCCCTAAGCATGTAAAGGAATATGTTATTTATAATGGTAATCCGTGCGAAGGATTGAAAAAAATTAAAAGCGATACCTATAGCTTCCCTTATTTACTGTCTATTGGAGAGTTTAGAGGCTATAAAAATCAGGAAAGCTTAATTCCAATGCTTCGGTTTTTAGATAGCGATATTAAATTAATTTTGGTGGGACGGTGTTCCAAAAACCAACAAGAAAAAATAGAAAAACTTGCTGAAGAGCACCAAGTAAGTGAACGAGTTATTATAAAAGGGACTGTTTCAGAAAAAGAAAAGATTACCTTGTACAGCAATGCAACTGCTTTAGTGCATCCATCGCTTGCAGAAGGTTTTGGACTTCCGGTGGTAGAGGCAATGACTTTTGGCGTTCCAGTTATAATTTCAAACAAAACGTCCCTTCCAGAAGTAGGCGGAAAGGCTGCTAGTTATTGGGATCGTTATGATGCAGAGTACATGGCTAAGGTTGTACAAGAAACGTTGGAAGATTTTAAGGCGAACCCAGAAAAGAAATCATTAGAATTAAAAGCACAAGCAGCAACATTTAGTTGGGAAAAAGCTGCGAAACAATATATTGATGTTTATAGGAATTTATAACCTCAAACCAAAACTTACTATATGCGCGAAGAAATAAATAATGCAATAGCCGTTTTAAAACGCGGCGGACTCATTCTCTACCCTACCGATACCGTTTGGGGTATTGGTTGCGATGCCACAAATGCTGAAGCCATTGAAAAAGTTTTTAAATTAAAACAACGGGACGAAAGCAAATCTTTAATTTGTTTGGTCCACGATTTTAAAATGCTAAACGAATTTGTAGAAGACGTGCCTGAAGTTGCGTACGATATTTTAAGATATGCAGCAAAACCCACCACTATTATTTATGACGACCCTATTAGAGTGGCTGAAAACTTGATTGCCGAGGACAACTCGTTGGCCATTCGCGTAGTACAAGATGATTTCTGTAAGCAATTAATTAGGAAATTCAGAAAACCCATTGTCTCTACTTCGGCAAATACCAGCGGTGTTAAAACCCCGTTAAACTTTAAAGCCATCGCTCCGGAGATTTTGGAGGGCGTAGACTATGTAGTAAATTTGCATAAATCTATAAAAACGCCACAACCATCAGCTATTATTAAATTAAAAAATGATGGTACCGTAAAAGTGATTCGAAACTAAAAAACTATGAAAAAGTTACTTTACATTTTAGTAGTATCCTTAATTGCAATTTCTTGCAACCAAACAAAAAAAGAAACTCCCAACGGAACATATTATGGCACCTTGCCCTGTGCAGATTGCCTGGGAATCAATTATAAGATCACTTTTGAAAACGATTCAACGTATTCCGAAGAACAATTTTATCAAGATAGAAATGTTGATCCATTAAAACATACTGGAAATTTTATGGTTTCAGAAAATGGCACGATCACATTGACAAACAAAAAAGAAACCGACGGGATTCGTCAGTTTGCATTAAAGAACGACACGCTACAAATATTGGATAATTCAGGAAAACCCGTTACTGGCGACTTGTCTAAAATGTATTTACTTACCAACAAAAAGCCCGAAAACTTCAGCATGAAAGCTAAAGAAGAAAACAAGGCGATAGGATTTAAAGCCACCGGGAATGAACCTTTTTGGCATCTTGAAATTGATTTTGCCAACAAGAAAATGAAATTTAAAACCATGGAAGGTGATTCTATTGTTACTCCACTGCCCAAACTTGTAAAACCTCAAGATATAGATGCAGTTTCTTACCGTGCACAGACCGAAAGTGGAGCACTTAATGTAATGATTATTCGAGATGAATGTATCGATAGCATGTCTGGCAAGAAATCTGGATACAAAGTTCGGGTAAACGTACAGATGGGTGATGCTGAAATGAAAGATTACAATGGTTGTGGCGATTATAAAGGCGATTACCGTCTTCACGATCTTTGGGTGTTAGAAAGTATGAACGGAGAACAAATGGATAGCAAAACAAAAGCCCCAAACCTTGAGTTCAACTTGGTTGAAAACAAAATGTACGGTTTTGGCGGTTGTAACCGAATCAATGGTAGTGTTGAAACAACCCATAATTCCATAAAGATTGGCAACGCTATTTCCACAATGATGGCCTGCCCAAATCTTGATATGGAAAAAAAGTTTCTTGATGCCATTTCAGATAAAGAATTGAAGTTTTCATTTTCAGAGGGTAAACTCACCTTGAAAAGCAGTGATGACACATTGGTTTTCAAAAAAATAGATTAAACAAAAGTTCTATTCTAAATACTAATTAAAAAGCATGCCAACGTATCCAAATGCACTACAGCATCCCATATTCAAGACTGTCTCACAAGCCGCTATCAATATAAGCACAGATAGTTATGTAATTGGTGGGTTTGTGCGCGATTATATTTTAAATCGTGGCGAAGCGAAAGATATCGACATTGTGGCTGTTGGCAGCGGTATTGAGTTGGCTAAAGAGGTTTCTAAGCTGCTTCCCGGAAAACCAAAAGTCTCTATTTTTAAAACGTATGGTACCGCTATGCTTAAAACTGGCGGAATCGAATTAGAGTTTGTAGGCGCTCGTAAAGAATCTTATTCTGAAGAAAGCCGAAACCCCGCAGTGGAAGACGGGACCTTACAAGATGATCAAAACCGCCGTGATTTCACTATCAATGCCTTGGCGTTAAGTTTAAACGATTCAAACTTCGGCGAATTACTCGATCCATTCAACGGTATAGCAGATCTTGAAAAAAAGATAATCAAAACTCCACTAAATCCAGACATTACGTACAGTGACGATCCGCTGCGTATGTTACGCGCCATTCGATTCGCGACGCAACTTGATTTTTTTATTGAAGAAGAATCGTTGCAGTCCATTACCAAAAATGCAAAGCGGATAAAGATTATTTCTAAAGAACGGATTATTGACGAGATTAATAAAATCTTATTAGCAGATAAACCCTCCAAAGGCTTTGCTTTGCTTCATAAAACAGATTTACTTCCTTTTATTTTTCCTGAATTAGTCGCTTTAGAAGGAATTGATGAAAAAGAAGGACAACGTCACAAAGATAACTTTTGGCACACGCTGGAGGTAGTCGATAATATTTCAAAAACAACCGATAACCTTTGGTTGCGTTGGGCAGCTTTATTACACGACATTGGCAAAGCCCCAACAAAAAAGTTTGACAAAAAAATTGGCTGGACGTTTCATGCTGTCTCTTATACACATCTGACGCTGCCGACGAAGAGGATAG
>OJBP01000941.1_pt1 | contig 11428 bp, 9 predicted proteins | sample 1590691 | NCBI WGS metagenome assembly OJBP01 (sample SAMN05416848, study PRJEB24817) | seawater metagenome | isolation source: Sea water | place: Canada:Atlantic | collected 2013-07 | reverse complement strand
GGCGCGGGTGCCCGAACTCTGCCTTTTTCGCCCCTTCGGGCGCGTGGCTGATATGCTGCCAGCCATGCACCAGCGGACGGATCAGCGGACGGTCCTTGCTATAGGCGGCAAGCGCGGGTTCTGCATGTTTAGGGATCACGGCGATATGCACGGGCAGGGACAGATCCTCGGCCAGTGCGGCAAGGCGATCCAGCGCGGCGGTTGGGGCGATGGCATCATCATCGCGCCACCAGATCGGCAGGTGCAATCCCTCTGTGCGCCATAGGGCAAGCTCGGCGTCAAGATTGGCCCAATCCACGGTCATCGCGTGCCCTTTCGCATCGCCTCGGTCAGGGTGACCGTCCTCGCGGCCCCGTCAAACCCGTCTGTCTGCGCAGGCCGGGTCGGGGCGGCGTGCAGAGTTGCCAAGGCGGATAGTAACCTGTCCGGTGTCAGATCAGCGCTGCGCAGCACCTCGATCCCCGGTAGCGCGGACAGCGCATCGGCGCGCAGCCCTTGTTCCACCTCGTTGCCGGCGTCAAAGGGGACAAACAGCGCGCGCACCCCGCTTTGCAGCACATCCAGCGCGGTATTGTAGCCGCACAAAGAGACAGAGGCGGCGGCGTGATACAGCATCTGGCGGAATTCGGGGCGCGCCGGTTCGATCACCACATTCGCGGGGGCATCCTGCATCAGCGCGGCGCTGCGTGCGGCTGCATCCTGCCCCCCTAGCAGCAAGCGCCAGACCCGCCCCGCATCACGCGCGGCCGCGGCGCGGCAGGTGTCGAACACATGCGCACCTACATCGCCGCCCCCGGCGCTGACGATAATCTCGCCCGCGCCAAGCCGGTCGGGATGGGGGCTGGCGGGGGGCGGTGCAACGAAACCTGTATAGCGCAGCTTGCCCTGCATCGCGCCGGACACCGGCCAGCTGAGCGAGAGCGGCGTCACGGCCTCGTCCGCATGGACCAGCACCGCATCGTAATACTGCGCAACCAGATCATCGGCCAGCTGCGCCTTAGCGGGTTTGGATGGCGGCGCGAGGATATCGCGCACCGATGCGCAGACCAGCGGGCGCGTGGGCAGGGCATCTGCGGCGTCAAGCAGGGCCATGAACTCTGCCTTGAGGGTGCGGCGCCCAAAGGGGAACAGTTCGGTGATCAGCAGATCGGGGGCGCGGGTCTGGATGTGGGTGACCAGCATCTCGCGCCGCGCTGCCTTCAACGCTTCAGAGGCAAGCGTGGCGTGTTCATCCAGCAGCCGCGCGAAATCCACACCGTCAGAGCGCAGCGGCGGCAGTTGCACCACGTCAACGCCGTCGCTGTTCAACTGCGGTGCGGGCATCCCGCCCGAGACGACCTGCACATCATGCCCCGCCGCCCCATAGGCGCGGCCAAGGGTCAAGGCGCGGGCCAGATGGCCGGTGCCCAGCAGATGTGTGACGACGATGCTGACCTTCATAAGCGCGGCTCCAGTCGGATGGGATCAGGGTGGGCGGCCCAGCCCGTGGGTGAAATATCCAGCAGATATAAGCGGTTGCGCTTGATCTGAAAGGGGGCGGGGCCAGCGAAACCCCAGCCGGTCGCATGGGCCAGCAAAACACGCATCACGCCGATATGGCAGACGGCGACAGTATCGCGCGTCAAGCTGTTGGCCCAAGGGATCAGCCGTTCGCGCAGGCTGTCGGGGCTTTCGCCGCCGGGTGGGGTGTAGCCCCAGCCCCAATCCTCGATATCGCGGAACCCGCTGGTGGGGTCTGCCTTAAGCTCTACGCCGTGCAGCCCTTCCCATTGGCCCCAGTCCATCTCCATCAGCGCGGGCGCGGTTTTCGGCGCGCGGTCTGCGACCAGTCGGGCGGTTTCAGCGGCCCGAGACAGGGGGCTCGACACAAGATCGGCACGGTCCCAAGGCATGGGCAATGCCAGTGCCGCCAGACCGGCACGGGCGTCATCATCCAGCGGGATATCCGTGCGCCCTTGAATGCGGCCCGCACGGTTCCAGCCTGTATGCCCGTGGCGGAGCAGGGCAAGCCGGATCATGTGCGCACCCCGCAGCTTTCCAACCCCGCCAGCAAGGTCGCGGTGGCAGTGGGAAGCAGATGATGTTGCGCAACAAAGTCGCGGGCGGCTTGGGCGCGTGTGTGGCGTAGGGTTGTATCCGACAGCAGGCCTGTGATCTGTGCGGCAAGCGGCGCGGTGCCGCTTGCCGGCGCAGGATAGGAGGCAGGGGCCAGCACATCGCGCACGCCGGGGCGGTCTTGGGCTACGACGGGCAGGCCCGCGGCCTGCGCCTCCAGATAGGCGAGACCAAAGGCTTCGTTCACCCCGGGCCAGAACAGCAGCGATGCATGGCGATAGGCGGCGGCCATGGCGGTCGCATCAAGCTCCCCAAGAAACCGAACCGCATCGCCAAAGGGGGCCATCATCGTCTCTATCTCGGTGCGGGCGGGGCCGTCACCCGCGATATCCAACCGCCAGCTGTCTGTTGGCAGCAGCGCCAGCGTCTCCGCGATGATCTGATACGAGGCACGTTTGTCCCCGTCGCGCAGCATGCCGACAGCCAGCATCGGGCCATCCAGCGCGGACGGCAGAGGCAAAGCGTCCTGTGCGAGAAACGGCGGCAGATGCACCAGCCGCTGCCCCACGGTCTGATCGCGGCGCAGCGTTTCGGCATCCCGGTGGGTCAGATAGAAGATCACATCCGCCGCGTCACTAGCGGCCTCTGCGGCTTGGGCAAAACCGGCCCAAGGACCGGCCAGACGTTTGCGCGCGCGACTGGATTCGACAAGTAAATAGGGTATGCCCAAGGCCCGTGTGACAGCGGGGCCAATGAGGTCAGGTGCCTTGTAGTAATTATGATAGGTGATCCACGCCTGCCAGCCCTCGGCACGACCACGGGCGACTGCGTTTATGATTTCGGTCTGTGCGGCGTCAATGAGGTCGCGTTGAACTGCGCTGTCGCCTGCGCCGTCGCGGCTGCGCAGGGTGCTGGCCATCGCAACTGTAGCGCCGCCACCGTTCAACGCCGCGATCAACCCCCGTGCCATCGCACGATCCCCCGACGGCACAGGATGATCCGGCGACTTTAACGGAGCGTAGAACGCGAGCTGCATCAGCCGACCTGTGCCAGCATCGCGTTCAGCCGTTTGTGCAACTGACGGATGCCCGGGGCCATGGTGAATTCGGCGTGCAGCCGGTCGTGGGCCGCCTCGGCCAGTCGCGGGCCAAGCGCAGGGTCATCGGCGAAACGCCGCATCGCATCGGCCAAGGCGGCGGGGGCGTCATCGCTGAGTAGGCCGGTACTGCCGCTGGTGATAAATTCGGGGATGGCTGACACTGGCGTGCTGAGCATAGGGAGCTTCTGGCTCGCGGCCTCCATCAACACATTGGGCAGGCCGTCGCGGTCGCCGTCTTTGGCAATACGCGACGGCAGCACGAACAGGTCGGCGGCCCGCATGGCGTCGATCACCTCTGGCTGATCGCAGGCCCCGCGCCACGTAATACGGTCGTTGATTCCATGCGCCTCTGCCCGCGCTTGCATCGTATCTGACAGGTCACCGCCGCCGATGTGGGTCCAGTGCCAGTCAAAGCTTTCTGGCAGCAGCGCTAGCGCGTCGATCAGATTATCAAAGCCTTTTTTCTCTACCATGCGCCCGACGGACATCATCTGGAACGGATCGATTTTGGCGCGCTGGACCCGTGTTGGGGGTTTGGGAAAACGTGCCAGATCAAGCCCGTGATAGACCAGGTCAATCCGGTCGGGATCGCCAGAGAGACTGCGCAGATGTTGCGCATTGAAATCTGTGCAGGTGGCCCCGAAGGCGGCTCCGCGATTGGCGGGGTCAAGCTTTTCGCGCAGCTCCCACTCGGGCGAGGTCCAGATGTCCTTGGCGTGTGCAGAGAAGCTCCACGGCAGTCCGCGCAGGATCGCCGCGTATCGCGCAACAGACGAAGGCGTATGCAAGAAATGCGCATAGATGCCCCGCGTGTCGGCGGGTAGCTCATGTGCCATGACGCAGGCCTGACCAAAGCGGCGACGCCGGTTGGGCGTATCGTCGCGTGCCAGATCCTGCTGAAAGACATCCCACGCGGCAGCGTAGCCAGGCATGGACTGCGCGGCGTCCTGCGCTGCGGCCACGCGTTCGGGATCGTCGCGCAGGTATTCGGGCAAGTAACGCACACGCGCCTTCAGCCGGTCGTGCAAGGGGTGGGTCTTGACATCGGTCGGGTGGCGCAAAGACCATATGTCAAACCGCAATCCCGCTTCTTCTAGCGCGACGAGCTCTTGCGCGATGAACGTCTCTGACAGGCGCGGCCAGCCTTTGACGACAATGGCGAGGGGGGCAGGGATATCGGTCATGCGGCACCATCCATCAAGGCGCGGCCCCGTTCGACAACCACGTCCAGCCCGTCCAGCAGACCGTTCGCACCCGCCTGCGATGGTTTGTTCTGATGGGGCAGGTTGCGGATCGCGGCGATCATCGCTTGTGGCGTCATGCCGTCGCGGGTTTCATCAAGCATGCGGACCAACCCCAATTCTTCGGCACGGCTGGCACGGATCCATTGTTCCAGGCGCGGCACGGTGCGGGGCACGATCACGGCGCGTTTGTCAAAGGAAAGCACTTCGCAAAAGGTGTTATAACCGCCCATGCAAACCACGCCCTCGGCACCGACATACAATTGCTCAATCCGGCTATCAAAACCAAGCGCGGTTACGCGTCCACCCAGCTTGGCCACCCGCGCATCAAAGGCTTCGCGCACGTCGCCCGAAAGGAAAGGCCCATAGATCAGCTTGGCATTGGGGGTCAGGTCTGGGTCTTGCTCGTAGGCGTCCAGCACAAGCGACACCATCGCGGCCCCGTCACCACCCCCACCGGGGGTAATCAATACATAGGGCTCTTCGGCCGGGGGTGTTTCTTCGGGGGCTTCGCGGCGTAGATATCCTGTCCAGTGCATCCGGTCATGCGCCGCCTGTGACAAGGGCAAACCCTTGGTCGGGTCATAGACGTCGTGCATGCCATAGACCCAGATTTCGTCATAGTATTTCTCTGCCGCTTCGACGGCACCTTTACGTTCCCATTCGGCGGCCAGTACATCCGGTTCGTCCAGCACGTCGCGCAGGCCAAGCACGACTTTGGTCGTGCCATTTTCGCGCAGCCAGTCAAGGCCGGGCAGCAGCTCTCCGCGAAAGCCTGTGGGCTCTTTGTCGACGATCAGCAGGTCGGGGGTATATTCTTCAAGGGCCGTACGTATCAGGTTGGCCCGCAAAGAGGTAACCTGGTCGATATCAAGATGCAGCGACTGCGCCACATAGCTGCCGTCAACCAACTTGGTCACGCCGGGCAGACGGATGTGGTCGACCCCTTTGGGAAATGTAAACCGCCCTGCTACAGGCGATCCGGTCAGGATGATGGCGGAGGCGTCTTCGTCCCCATCCATCAACGCAGCGGCCAGTGCCCGCGAGCGGCGCAGGTGCCCCAACCCAAAAGTGTCGTGACTGTAAAAAAGGACCCGCCGCGCTGGTTTGCCGTTGCGGGTATTCTTCGAGACCGTCTGGCGCATGGGCCGATCCTAACTTGGTCAAATATTCTTGGCCGCGCCTATCAGTCGGGCGGCGAGAAAGCGTTTATTGTCGAAGGCAGGTGAACCCGTCCCGCCCGATGCACCCAGAAACCGAATACACTCACATCACCATGGTCTGCCGGCCGAACAGGCCAGTGAAAATACCTTAGGCATCTCTGGCGAACATGTCATGCATTTCAGCACCTTCCGCCATCGTCGACCCTGAGTGGGCTGCGAAAGCCGGCATTTGAACGGGGCAAGCCCACCAGAAGCTGCGGCGCCTGTCATGGTCGTCTTCCTTCGCGGTTCATTGTCAGGGGAACTAGGTGGGGCCGCGGGGTTCATATTGCAATGGTAACGGGGGTCGCATAGCGTTCTACTCCTGCTCTCCCACATCACGAGCGAGGACTTATGCGGCATTTTATCTTCACCCTGCTCATGTCGCTTTGGTTCATACCCCTAGCTAACGCCTCAACGGCGCAAGGGGTTCTATCCCTTTTGCCAAAAGCGCAAGAAAAAGCCGCCAGCGACACAGATACCGACGCCGCACGGCTGCAAGAGGTCATCAAACAGGCTGCCGAAAGCGGCGTGAGCGTGGTGGTCGTCGACAGCGCAGGCGGGCTGCTGAACCAGCCTGCGCCCGCCCGAACCGGCGAGGGTGCCCAGCCAGAGGACGCGCTGGCAACTGACGCCTCGCCGCTGATGCACCTGCAGGAACGGGGCAACCAGTTCCGCACCGCTTTGATCAAGCGCATCGTGCAATTGCCCGACGCGATCAACGAAGTCGTCTATATCCTGCGCGCCGCTAGCCCCGATGGCACGCTGTGGGCCTTTGGGAAGACGCTGCTGATTGCGCTCGCGCTTTTTGCTGTCGGGGTCGTGGTCGAGGTAGAGGTTTTTGGCAAACGGATCGCGCGCAGGTTTGTTACCGCCAAGGTTCAGGAGGCCCCCGTCGGCTATGCCGAAAAGATGCCGTTCCTGGTGTTTCGCTTTTTCATGGGTATCATCGGCGTGCTGGTGTCGATGCTGGTCGCCTATGTCCTCGGGGCGTTGTTGTTCGGCCCACTTGAAGATACCGCGATCCAGTTCACTGCGACGTTGATCAACATCGGCTATTTTGTCTGTCGCGTGGCGGCAGGGCTGTGGCGGATGATCCTGTCGCCGTTCCTGATGCAATACCGCATTCCGGTGTTCAGCGACCGCGATGCCAAACGCCTGCATCGCTGGCTGTGGATAATGGCCAGCCTAGACACTTGCGCGATCCTGTTCGGGATATGGATCGGAGAGCTGGGACTGAACTACGACGTCTACGCGTTCATTGCGTCGCTGATGTCAGCGGCAATTGTGGTCGCGAATATCCTGATGATCTGGGTCAACCGGCGGGCCATTTCAAACGCGCTTCGGCAGGGCAAACCCGCCTCGGAATGTAGCGCGGTTGGGCGCTTCATGTCGCGGGCCTGGGCCCCGCTGGTGGTGGCCTATGCGCTTTTCGCCTGGGTCGAACTGACCTATGATCTGGTGCTTGAAAACCCTAGCTCTGTGCCGCTTATCGCGGGGGCTTACGGTATCTTGGTGTCGATCATCGTAGTCTACGGCGTGATCAACTATGCCATTGAACGCGGCTTTGCACGCGCGCGGATGATGCGGCGCCTGAATGCGCTGCGCCGCGAGAAACAGGCCGGTATTTTGCCGGACGATGGCGATGCGATAGCCGCAGATATCACGGGCGCGGATGGCACGAATGCGCTAGATGCTGCCGCTGAAGAGGCCGCATTGACACCGCGTCAGAGCCTGACCAGCTTCGAGAGTTTGGCCCGGCGGGTGGCCGGTATCCTCGCTTTTGTCAGCGGGGCTTACGCGTTTTTCTATATTTGGGACACCGAAGCCACCGTAATGGTCGAAAGCCACGCGGACAAGCTGCTCGACGTGATGGTAATTTTGTTTATCGGCTACGTCGTCTATCACGCCTTCCGCATCTGGATCGACAGCAAGATCGAGGCCGAAACCGCCGACCAGCCCGAGGCAGAGCTGGGAGACGAAGGCAGCGGGGCGTCCTCAGCCAGCCGGTTGGCCACGCTGCTGCCGCTGTTTCGCAACTTTGTCCTGATCGTCCTGATCGTGACCATTGCTCTGATCGTGTTGATGGAATTCGGGATCAACGTCGGCCCGTTGTTTGCGGGCGCGGGGATCGTCGGTGTTGCTGTCGGCTTTGGCAGTCAGGCGCTGGTGCGCGATATCTTTGCCGGTGCATTCTTTCTGTTCGATGACGCTTTTCGCAAGGGCGAATACCTCGACGTGGGCGGGGTGAAGGGCACGGTCGAAAAAATTTCGGTTCGGTCGTTCCAGCTGCGCCACCATCTGGGTGCATTACATACTATCCCCTTTGGCGAGCTACAGGTAATGACGAATTATAGCCGTGACTGGGTGATCATGAAGCTGCCCTTGCGTGTGACCTATGACACGGATGTCGAACGGGTTCGCAAGCTGATCAAAAAGCTCGGCATCGAACTGCTGGATGATACGGTAATCGGAGATAACTTTATCCAGCCGCTCAAATCGCAGGGCGTCATCGAAATGCAGGACTCTGCGATGATTATCCGGGTCAAGTTTATGACCAAACCGGGGGATCAATGGCTGGTGCGCAAGAAGGTCTACGAGGAAATCCGCGCCCTGTTCGAACGCGAAGGCATCCGTTTTGCCCACCGCGAAGTCACCGTGCGTCTGGCAGATGGAAAGGTGCAGGACCTTAGCGATGAGGAACGCAACGCGGTGACCGCCGCAGCACAGGCATCGATGGAAGAAGAGGCAGAAGCAAGCCCCGTGCAAAGCGAGGACGACCGTTAGTCGCCTTTGACGCAGTTGTGACATTGAAACGGGCTCCGCTGGCGCTAGCATCTAGGCATCTGCAACAGGAGAGTTCCTATGAAACAGTCCAGACGCCAATTCCTCGCGACCACAGCTGCTACAGCCGGTGTTGTGACGCTACTGCCCTATGCCGCACAAGCCGCAGCCCACGGCGGCAACATGTTCCCCGTCAGTGGTGGCGAAGTCAAAGTTCACCCCGTCGACCACGCGTCCTTCGTGATGGAGACACCAGCCGGTGTGATCTATTGCGATCCCGTGGGCGATGTTGCGAACTACAGTGATTTTGCCACGCCCGATCTGATCCTGATCACCCACGAGCACGGGGATCACTACAATGCCGAAACGCTGGCCGGTATCGTTGGTGACAACACGCAGATCATTACCAACCCTGCCGTATTCGACATGCTGCCCGCCGCGCTTAAAGCCAAGGCGAACGCGCTGGCCAACGGCGAGAACGCGATGTTCAACGAAGTATCAATCGAGGCGATCCCTGCCTATAACACCACCGAAGAGCGCAAGCAGTTCCACCCGCAAGGCCGCGACAACGGCTACATCGTGAACCTCGCCGACTTCCGTGTCTATATTTCCGGCGATACAGAAGCGACGCCGGAGATGCTGGCGCTAGAGAATATCGATCTGGCGTTTGTCTGTATGAACCTGCCGTTTACCATGGACGCGACCTCGGCTGCAGCGGCAGTGTCGACGTTCAAACCCGCGTTCGTCTACCCCTATCACTACCGCGGGCGCGATGATGGCACGCAAGACCCCGCCGCCTTTGCCGCCATGGTCGGCGAAGGGATCGAAGTCAAAATGGGCGACTGGTATTAAGCCAGCGCAGCGGGGGGCCAGCCCCCCGCACCCCCCGGGATTTAGACCATTTGGAACTGAAGGCCCCAGCGGGTCAGGATTTATACGGATCAAGACTTGCGCGCAGACCATCGCCCAAGAAGTTGAACGCCAGCACCACGACAATGATCGGCAGCATGGGAATAGCGGTCCACCAGTAGATTTCGATGCTCGCCAGATTTTGCGCGTCATTCAGCATGACGCCCCAGCTGACGGCGGGCGCGCGAAGACCGAGCCCCAGAAAGCTAAGCGCGGTTTCCCCAAGGATCATTGCCGGGATCGATAGGGTCGCGCTGGCGATCAGATGCGACATGAAATTCGGCAACAGGTGTTTGCGGATCACCCGCGCCGGGGACGCGCCCATCATCTCGGCCGCTTTGACGTATTCCTCTTCACGCAGGCTCAGGAATTTTGACCGCACCGCCCGCGCCAGGCCGGGCCAGTCCAGAATGCCGAGGATGATCGAGATGATAAAGAACACCGACACCGGTCCCCAGTTCGACGGCACCGCCGCCGAAAGCGCCAGCCAGAGCGGGAGTTCTGGTAGTGACCGCAAAATCTCGATCGCGCGGTTGACCAGCCAGTCGGTCTTGCCGCCGAAGTAGCCGGCCAGCGATCCAAAGAAAATCCCCAGCAAAAAGCTGACCGTGATGCCGATCAACCCCACCGTCAAGGACAGCTGCGCGCCATAGAGGATGCGGCTGAACACATCGCGCCCCAACCGATCCGATCCCCAGAGAAACACCGTCGCCCCGTCAGGCGCGCAGAAAAGGTGGGTGTCGCTGGGGATGACAGCAAAGAGGTGGTAGGTTTCACCCTTACAAAAATACTCAATCTTGCGCGGGTTGCTGGTATCGGTGTCGTATTCCCAGCGGAAATTCACCAGATCCGCAGTGCCCGTCGTCTCGTAGACAAAGGGGCCGATGAAACTGCCCTCGTGCCAAAGGTTGATGCTTTGCGGTGGCGCGTAGATGTGTTCGGCATTGCGCTCGTTTGGTGTGTAGGGCGCGATGAACCCCGCCACTGGCAAGATCAGATAGCAGAAGGCCAGAAACAGCCCGGATACCAGCGCCAGCTTGTGCCGCCGGAACTTGCGCCACATGAGCCGTGTGACAGAGGCGTCCATCTCGGCCCGCTCAAGCGCGGAAAGATCGCCGTCGTCGGTCCAGGGGGTTGTGTCGACAAAGCGGTTGTCAGGCTGGATGCTCATGAGCTGCGTGCCCCGTAACGGATGCGCGGATCAAGCAGGACCAGCAGCATGTCAGAGATCATCGTGCCGATCAGCGTCAGCAGGGCCACGAACATCAGGATGAACGCCGCGAGGAACTGGTCTTGGGACTTTAGTGCGACCAGCAGATAGGGCCCGATGGTTTGCAGGCCCAGCACCACCGATACCAGCACGGAGCCCGATACCATAGCAGGCAGCAGGTTCCCGATATCGGCGACAAAGGGGTTGAAGGCCACGCGCAACGGGTATTTCGACAGCAGACGCGCGGGGCCCATACCCTTGGCCTTGGCGGTTTCCACATAGGGTTTATCAAGCTCGTCGAGCATATTCGCCCGTAATCGCTGCATCATTGCGGCGGCACCGGCGGTGCCGATCACAAAGGTCGGGACGATCAGGTGCAGCAGGACGGAGCGTACTTTTTCCCATGACATGGGCTGGCCCTCAAGCTCGGGGGCCATAAGCCCGCCAATCGGCAGGTCAAAGTATTTATGGCCATAATAAAACAGGATCAGCGCCAACAGGAAGTTCGGTGTCGCGAGCCCGAGGTAGCCCAGAAAGCCGGCGGTATAATCGACCCAAGTCTCGGATTTGGCGGCGGCGAGCACCCCAAGCGGCAAGGCGATGAGATAGACAAACAACACGGCGGCGAGATTGACCAGCACCGTCATCCACAGCGCATCGCCGACGATTTCGCCTACGGGGCGATCGAATTCGAACGACCAGCCGAAATTGCCCTGGATCAAGCCGGCGAACCCCTGTGGCCCCGGCACCATGCCGACCCAGATCAGGTATTGTTTCCAGATCGGTTCATCCAGCGCGTATTCGTGGCGCAGAAACTCGGCCTTGGCGACGCCTTCGGCCTGACCCGTCGCGCGCAACTCGGCGATCTGGTTCGATAGATCTGTCTCTTATACACATCTCCGAGCCCACGAGACGGACTCCTATCTCG
>OJBP01000940.1_pt1 | contig 11438 bp, 10 predicted proteins | sample 1590691 | NCBI WGS metagenome assembly OJBP01 (sample SAMN05416848, study PRJEB24817) | seawater metagenome | isolation source: Sea water | place: Canada:Atlantic | collected 2013-07 | reverse complement strand
CACCTTCTTCTGCGGCGTCGCCATCGGCTACCGCGACGAGGAAGCCGCGGTGAACAATTTCGCCGTGAAGCGCGCCGGGATCGAGGAAAGCGTGCGCTGGGAAGGGTGGGGCTAGGCCGGCTGCGGGTACCAGCGCCGCGGATCGCCTTTCGCCAGCCGCGACTGGATCAGCCATACCGCCACGCCGTATATCGCGGCATTCACCGCTGCGAAAATGCCCCAGAACTGGCCTGCGGAGGTGAGTTCGACAAGCTGCCAGCGCGGGTTGGTGGCAAGCTGGCTGAACCCCGCCATCAGCAGCCCGGCATAGCTATAGGCCAGATGCACCTGATGCGCGCGCAGCGCCTCGACATCGCGCGTCTTGCGCCAGCGCCACAGCTTCGCGACCCCGAACAGGAGCGCGCCGAAGCCGAACAGCACGAAAACATGGAAGAAGCCGAAGCGGGTCCCGAAAAACGGCATCACCGTGGCGCGGACGGGGACGACCGAAACCACGGTGACGAACATGGCGGCGATATAGCCGCTGCCCATCACCCGGTGCCGCAGCGTGCCTTTCGGCAGCAGGAAAATCATCGCGCCCAGTATGATCGCGATGCTTGCTGCACCCAGATGCACCAGTACCAAAAGGGAAAGGTCGCCGAGCATGCCGCGTCTCCTAATGTATTGCATCAGTAACACACTTGGCGAGCCGTCGCAATGTGCCGCTTGACCCGCACTATGCGCGCCGCCACACGCCGGACATGACCGACACGCCGCTCAAGCTGTTCAACTCGCTCACCCGCGAGCTGGAGGAATTCACTCCCGTCCACCCCGGCGAAGCGCGCGTCTATTCCTGCGGGCCGACGGTCTACAACTACCCCCATATCGGCAATATGCGCGCCTATGTCTTCGCCGATGTGCTGGGCCGTACGCTGAGCTGGAAGGGCTACGACCTCACCCACATCATCAACATCACCGATGTCGGGCATCTGACCGACGATGGCGATGCGGGCGAGGACAAGATGGAGCAGATGGCTGCCGCCAAGGCGCAGTCGATCTGGGACATCGCGAAGCACTATACCGAGGCTTTTTGGGCCGATGTGAAAGCGCTCAACATCCGCGAGCCGGCCAAGTGGTCGGTGGCGACCGATTATATCGGCGAGATGATCGACTTCGCGAAGGGCATTGCCGACCAGCATTGCTACGAACTCGACAGCGGGCTCTATTTCGATGTCTCCACCGTGGCGGATTACGGCCGCCTCGCGCGTGCGGTGACCGAGGAAGGCGAGGGCCGGATCGAGACCGTTGCGGGCAAGCGCAACGCCGCCGATTTCGCGATCTGGCGCAAGACCCCGGCGGGCGAGACGCGGCAGATGGAATGGGATTCCCCGTGGGGCAAGGGCGCGCCCGGCTGGCATCTCGAATGCTCGGTCATGGGCGAGAAGCTGCTCGGCTTCCCCTTCGACATCCATACCGGCGGGATCGACCACCGCGAGATCCACCATCCCAACGAGATCGCGCAGAACCAGGCCTTCTGCGGCTGCGGCGGATTGTCGGAAGCGACCAATTCGGGCGCGAAGATCTGGATGCACAACAACTTCCTCGTCGAGCGCAGCGGCAAGATGAGCAAGTCGTCGGGCGAATTCCTGCGGCTGCAATTGCTGGTCGACAAGGGCTACCACCCGCTCGCCTACCGCATGATGTGCCTGCAGGCGCATTACCGCAGCGAGCTGGAGTTTTCGTGGGAGGGGCTGGGTGCCGCACTGACCCGGCTAAAGCGGATGGTTATGGCAGTTGAGAAGCTAAGGGAACAATCCCCAGACGGTGAGGGAACACCCAGCGGCGATGACCTCGGCCACGCCGAGACTGTGCAACGTCTTGTAGGAAACACGTTCACAGATGCTATTTTGGACGATCTTAATACCCCTATTGCGCTGATCGCGTTCGAAGAGACTATTACAAATAAGCGTAAGCTTGATCCTCGCAGTCGACGCGCTGTCATAGCTGCGATGGATGCGGTGATGGGTTTCGATTTGCTCCATCTTCGCCGCACCGACCTACGTATCCGCCCCAAGGCCGCGGCCATCACCGAGGACGAAATCGAGGCCGAACTCCTGCGCCGCAAGCAGGCGCGCGCGGCCAAGGATTTCGCCACCTCCGATGCCATCCGCGACAGCCTTGCAGCCGCAGGCGTAGAGGTTATGGATGGCGATCCGCTCGGATGGGAATGGAAGCTCTAAGCATGGCCAAGGCCGACCCGCAGACGCTGCTGTGGCAGCACCTCAAGGACGCGCCCCGGGAGCTGGAATTCCTCCGCGATCACGAGGCCGAGGGCTTCACCCTGCCGTTCTACTGCGCCGCCGCGCATCTCGCGATCGAGGTCGATGACGATCCCTTCCGCGCCAATCAGAACGGCGCGCGCGAACGCTGGCAGGAACGCCACCGGGTCGACATCATGCAGGTCCCGCCGACCCATGTCCTGCGCAATGCCGGCGAAGTGGCCGCGGCGATCCTCGACATCGCCACCCGCCGCAAGGAACGGTTTGCGAAATAGCGCCCGAGCGGCAATGGAGGCACCGAGGGAGATTTCGATGACCAAAGCCGTCCTGTCCGCCATGATCCGTCCGCTGGTCGAACCGCGCCTGCCCGATTGGGTCGAGCCGCTGTGGTTCACGAGCAAGGAGCAGGCGCTGGAATTCGCGCCGCAGGCGGAGATCGGCTGGTTCGACCTCAACGAGAAGGAGCCGATGATTGAGATCGCGCGCGCCGCGACCGGGCTCAAGTGGATGAACTCTATCTACGCCGGGCTCGATTTCATGCCGCTCGACCTGCTCGCCGAGCGCGGCGTGGTGGTCACCAATGGCGTCGGCATCAATGCGATCACCATCGCCGAATATGTCGTCATGCTGATGCTCGCGCATGCCAAGGGCTACCGCGAAGTGGTGCGCGCGCAGGACCGCCATGAGTGGCTGCTCGACAGTCCGGGCAAGCGCGAACTGGCGGGCGAGCGCGTGCTGCTGCTGGGAATGGGCGCGATCGGATCGCTCATCAAGACGAGGCTCGAGGCGTTCGACATGAAGGTGGTGCCGGTGCGCCGCTCGGGCGCGGACGGCGCGCTTAAGCCCGGCGAATGGCGCGAGAAGCTGGGCGAGTTCGGCTGGGTCGTGCTGGCGGTCCCCTCGACCGCGGAAACCCGCCACATGATCGGCGCGATGGAACTGGCCGCGATGCGCCCCAATGGCGTGCTGGTGAATATCGCGCGCGGCGACGTCGTCGACCAGGAGACGCTGGTCGAGGCGCTGCAGCAGGAAAAGATCGAGGCCGCGCTGCTCGACGTGACCGATCCCGAACCGCTGCCCGAGGATCACCCGCTGTGGGACCTCGAGAATGCGCAGGTTACCATGCACCTGTCGGGCCGAGCGCAGACGAAGATGTTCCAGCGCAGCGCGGACCGCTTCATCGACAATCTCGAACGCTGGCAGCGCGGCGAGCCGGTCCAGCCGCAGATGGATCTGGCCCTCGGCTACTGACACGTCCGCAGGCCTCTGTTAGGCCTGCAAAAAGCCGGGAAGACTCGGGTCGCGTATTTCTGTTCACGCCTGCCTGTGCGGGCCGCGAAGGGGGGAATCGCGTATGACCGAACCACGCAAGGCGTCCGACCTGTTTATCGAGTGCCTCGAAGCCGAGGGCTGCGAGTATATCTTTGGCGTCCCGGGGGAGGAAAACCTCGACTTCCTCGACAGCCTCAGCCGGTCCACGCAGATCACGCTGGTGCTCACGCGCCATGAACAGGGCGCCGGCTTCATGGCCGCGACCTATGGCCGCCACACGGGCAAGACCGGCGTCTGCATCGCCACGCTCGGCCCCGGCGCGACGAATTTCGTCACTGCTGCCGCCTATGCGCAATTGGGCGGCATGCCGATGATGATGATTACCGGCCAGAAACCGATCAAGAAATCGAAGCAGGGGCAGTTCCAGATCCTCGACGTGGTCGCGATGATGGAACCGATCACCAAATATACCCGTCAGCTGCACGCCGGGGACAACATCCCCAGCCGCGTGCGCGAAGCCTATCGCCTTGCCGAGGAGGAAAAACCCGGCGCAGTCCATCTCGAACTGCCCGAGGATATCGCCGAGGAACCGACCGATGCCGCGCCGATCCCGCGCAGCGTCGCGCGGCGGCCCAGCGCGGAGCCGAAGGCGGTCGACCAGGCGGTTGCCGCGCTCGAACAGGCCAGCAAGCCGATCCTCGTCATCGGCGCGGGCGCCAACCGCAAGATGACCGGCAAGATGCTGGCCGAATTCATCGAGAAGACCGGCATTCCCTTCGTCACCACGCAGATGGGCAAGGGCGTGCTCGACGAGCGGCACCCGCTGTTCCTCGGCTGCGCGGCGCTGTCGGCTGGCGATTTCTGCCACCGCGCGATCGAGGAAGCCGACGTCATCGTCAATGTCGGCCACGACGTGATCGAGAAGCCGCCCTTCTTCATGCGCCACAACGGGCACACGGTGATCCATGTCAGCAACCGCAGCGCCGCGGTCGATCCGGTCTATTTCCCGCAGATCGAGGTGATCGGCGATATCGCCAATGCGATCTGGCAGATGAAGGAAGACATCACCCGGCAGGACCATTGGCAGAGCGCCGAACTCAAGCGCTATCACCGCGCCGAGCTCGAGCATACCGAAAGCCTCGCCGCCGACACGCGCTTCCCGATTTTCCCGCCGCATCTCGTCCAGCAGGTGCGCGAGAGCATGCCCGATGACGGGATCATCTGTCTCGACAATGGCGTCTACAAGATCTGGTTCGCGCGCGGCTATTGCGCCTCGCAGCCCAACACCGTGCTGCTCGACAATGCGCTCGCGACGATGGGGGCGGGGCTACCCAGCGCGATGATGAGCGCAATGCTCTATCCCGATCGCAAGGTCATGGCGATCTGCGGCGATGGCGGGTTCATGATGAACAGCCAGGAGATGGAAACCGCAGTGCGGCTGGGGCTGAACCTGATCGTACTGATCCTGCGCGACGATGCCTATGGCATGATCCGCTGGAAACAGGCGAACATGGGGTTCGAGGATTTCGGCCTGACCTATGGCAATCCCGACTTCGTCAAATATGCTGAAAGCTACGGCGCGCACGGCCACCGCGTCGAAAGCAGCGATCACTTGAGCGAACTGCTCGCGCATTGCCGCGATACGCCGGGCGTCCACCTGATCGACTGCCCGGTCGATTATTCGGAGAACGACCGGATATTGAACCACGATATCAAGGAACTGAGCGCGAAGCTCTGAGATTGACCGGGTGAAGGAGACGACATGCCCACGCTCAAGGACACCTACCCGCTCTATCTCAACAACAAGGCGCAGCAGCCCAACACAGATCTGGCGGTAACCGACAAGTTCACCGGCGAGGTCGCCTTCCGCACCGCACTCGCCAGCCCCGAGATCATCGACGAGGCGATCGCGGGTGCGGTGCGCGCGGCCGAGCCGATGGCGCGGCTCGCCAGCTACGAGCGCCAGGCGGTGCTGCAGCACTGTGTCGAGCGGTTCACCGAACGTTTCGACGAGCTCGCCTATGCGCTGTGCGTCGAAGCCGGCAAGCCGATCAAGGATAGCGAGGGCGAGGTCACCCGGCTGATCGACACCTTCCGGATCGCCGCCGAAGAATCGGTGCGCATGGTTGGCGAGGTCATGCCGCTGGACATCTCCGCGCGCGCCAGGGGCTATCAGTCGATCTGGAAACGCTACCCGATCGGGCCGTGCAGCTTTATTTCGCCGTTCAACTTCCCGCTCAACCTCGCCGCGCACAAGATCGCGCCCGCGATCGCGGTGGGCTGTCCCTTCGTGATGAAGCCCGCGAGCAAGACCCCGCTGGGCGCGATCATCATGGGTGAGGTGCTGGCCGAGACCGACCTGCCCGAAGGCGCCTTCAGCGTGCTGCCCGCCAGCCGCGACGGGGCGGACCTGTTCACCGTGGACGAACGGCTCAAATTGCTCAGCTTTACCGGCTCGCCCGGCGTGGGCTGGGATCTCAAGGCGCGCTGCGGCAAGAAGAAGGTCGTGCTCGAACTGGGCGGCAATGCGGCGGTGGTGGTCGACCACGACGCCGATCTCGACGATGCGCTCGAGCGGATCATTTTCGGTGCCTTCTACCAGAGCGGGCAAAGCTGCATCGGCGTACAGCGGATCATCGTGCATGCAGATGTCTACGACCGCTTCAGGGACATGCTGGTCGCGAAGACGAAGACGCTGGTCGCGGGCGATCCCAAGGACCGCGACACTTTCATTGGCCCGATGATCTCCGAAGGCGAGGCCAGCCGCCTCAAGGGCTGGATCGACGAGGCGGTCGCGGGCGGCGCGACGCTGCTCACCGGCGGCGGCTGCAAGGGCAATATGCTCGAGGCAACGCTGCTCGAAGACGTGGACAAGAACGCCAAGGCGCTCAACGAGGAAGCCTTCGGCCCGCTCGCGATCCTGCAGAAGTTCAAGCATTTCGATGAGGCACTGGCCGAAGTGAACCGCTCCACCTTCGGCCTGCAGGCGGGCATTTTCACGCGCGATCTGTTCAAGATGTTCGACGCCTGGGACCGGCTCGAAGTCGGCGGCGTGGTGATCAACGACGTCCCCAGCTACCGCGTCGACAACATGCCCTATGGCGGCGTGAAGGACAGCGGTTTGGGCCGCGAAGGCATCAAGTTCGCGATGGAGGACATGACCGAGATCCGGAACCTGGTGATCCGGCGCGGGTGATCGGGGGCGGGGCGCGGAAGGGCCGCTTCGCGCTTTACCTGCCGGAAAGCGGTCGTTCGGCTTATCACCCGATTGCAGGTGTAACGGAGCATGCGGGTGATCGCGTAAGCATTCGTTGACAGGAACTGGTCGCCGGAGAAATCGCCGCCGTCTTGGTAATTCAGACTGCGACGACCGCGTTTGGAATCTTCGCCTTGTTTGCTGCTGGCCGACGGTGCGACCGCCCTCGCCGAAAGCTGTGCTTGCCACCCCAATGCAAACTAAATCGCTATTGCAACTCATTCGCATTGACGCACGAATGTCGCGCTCCTAACCCGCCTGCGAACAATTCGCAGGAGGAAAACATGAGGACCTATCTTTTGCTCGGTGCCGCGAGCACCGCCCTGACGCTTGCGCCGGCCCATGCGCAGGACAACGCTCCCACCGACGCACCTCAAACGAGTGAGCAGCGCGAAGAAGTCGTTGCCGAGAATACGATCATTGTCAGCGGCCGCGCCCAGAAGCTCTACCGCGCGGAGGAGACCAGTTCGGGCAAACTGGAAACGCCGCCGCTCGAATCAAGCTTGGTCATCACCACCATCACCGAGCAGCTGATCGAGGACCAGGGTGCGCGCGATGCGCAGGATCTCTATCGCAACATCTCGGGCGTGAGCTTCTTCAGCTATGCCGGGGTGACCGCGCGTGGGTTCAGGCAGGAAGAGATTTTCTACGATGGGCTTCGCGGCGATCCCTATGCCGGTTTTTCCGTGCCGCAGCTGTTCAACGTACAACGGGTCGAGTTCCTCAAGGGCCCCAATGGCATGCTCTACGGCCCCGGCGCGCCCGGCGGATTGTTCAATTACATTACTAAGAAAGCACAGTCCGACGAGTTCGAAGGCACGGTCAAGGCGATTGCCGGGACCGAGGACCGCTTTGGCGGCTCGGCCGAGGTCAATTTGCCGTTGGGTAACGGGTTCGCGGCGCGCGGCGGGCTGTTTTACGAGGATCGCGGCACCTTCCGCTTCAACGCCGCCTCGCGAACCATGATTGCCGATGCAGGCTTGTCCTTCGATCCCGGCCCGATCCGGGTGGACATACAAGCGACGCGTTACGATCAGGAGCTCGACGCCAACCGGCTGCGCGGGGTGCCGGTAGATGACGACGGGGAGTTCCTGACGGACCGGCGCTGGAACCACAACGAGCCTACGGATTACCTCAACCTCGAATCGGACGTGTTCCAGATGCGGCTGGAGGCGGAGCCCTTTGACAGCCTGAAACTCGACGCCACGGCGCGCTATAACAATGCAACCGAAGTGCAGAATTATCACGAGCCGCGCGGCCTGTTCGATTCCGACGGCGACGGCACGATCGACGCATCGATTCGCGAATTTCGCGACCAGATCCGAACTCAGGAGACCTGGTCGTTCGGCGCAAATGCCGTCTGGACGACCGATCTTTCGTCCTCGGTCCGCAACCGCGTCCTGTTCGGCTTCGACCATTTCCTGTCCGACTCGTTCTTCCAGGGCCGGTCGCTGCGCGGGACGACAGTGGACACGCCCGGTCTGCCCAATCCGCTCAGCCTGTTCGATCCGCAATACGGCCTGTCTGACCCGGCGACCTACAACCAGGGACCGTTCACAACGACATTGAGCGAGAGCGAGCAGACCGGTTTCTACTTGCTCGACGAATTGACGATCGGGCGCCTGATCCTGACCGGCGGCATCCGCCGCGATGATAGCGAGGCAGGCGGGCTAGTCGAAGGTGAGACGACATATCGCGGGGGCGCGGTCTATCGTATCACGGACGCTATTTCCGCTTTCGGCCAATATGCGACCAGCTTCGAACCGCAGGCCGCAAGCTCGCAAAACCCGCTGGCGGGCGGTCCCTTCGCGCCGACCAAGGGGGACATCATCGAGGGCGGTATCAAGGCCGCGCTGATGAACGGGCGCATCCAGTCCTCGCTTTCCGCCTACCAGATCCGTCGCACCAATATCCTGCAATCCGATCCACGCGGCGACGAGGGCAACGACGGGGTCGATGACCTCGTCCCGGTCGGCCAGATCACCAGCAAGGGGATCGAGTTCGATCTGGCGGCCGACATCACGCCGGACTGGGTGTTGACGCTCGCATACGGCTACAACGACACGCGCATCACCGAGGACAACGGCGGGGGTGGCTTCCCCTTCAATGTCGGCGACCGCTTTCCCAATGCGCCCGAACATCAGCTGGGGTTCTGGACACGCTATCAGTTTCCCGAGCTCGGCCTCGCCGCAGCGCTGGGGGGCGACTACGTTTCAGAACGGGTGAGCATGAGCGGGCAAACGGTTAAACCCTACATGGTGTTCGACGCCTCGCTGATCTATGAGACAGGTCCGCTCCGCGCTCTCGTCCGGGTCGATAACCTGTTCGACAAGACCTATGCGGCTTCGGGCTTCCTTGATCGCACGGGGCACTTCCCCGGCGCGCCGCGCTCGGCCTTCCTCGAAATCGGATACGCTTTCTGATGGAGATGGCGCGGGGCATCGACAGCGGAAAGCCGGTCCGCGCGAAACCCGCGCCCAAAGGCGCAAGGATGTGGTGGAAGGTGCATCAATGGGTCGGGCTGAAGCTCAGCCTGTTCATGACCTTCATCCTGTTCACCGGGACGTTGGCGGTGCTGAGCGCCGAGATCGACTGGTTGCTCCAGCCGAGCCTGCGCGTCGCGCCGGCGAGCGTCGAAGGCCCCATCGCCTGGGCCGAAATAGCGGATAACGCGCGCGGATATCCCGGCGTGGCGAGGGCGACCTATATCAGCGCCCCGACGGCATCGGCCTTCGCGGTCAAGGTGGCGGTGGAGGACGAGGCGGGCGATCTGTTCTTCCTTCACGCACATCCGACCACTGGCGATATTCAGGGGGCTGGGCCCTGGGTCGGTGCCCATCGCGTGCTCAGAAACATGCACCGTCACCTCAATCTTCCGACCTCGCTGGGGGTCCCGATCGTCTCTTCACTCGCTTTCTTGCTGCTCATCAGCCTCGTCACCTCTTTCGTGGTCTACAAGAAGTGGTGGCGGGGTTTTGCCAAGCCGCTGCGCAATCGCGATGCGCGCACCTGGTGGGGGGATTTTCATCGTCTGGCGGGGGTCTGGTCACTGTGGTTCGTAGCGCTGATTACGCTCACAAGCCTCTGGTATTTCGTGGAGAGCCCAGGCGGCAATGCGCCGCCGCATCCCCGCGTGGAGCGCGGGGCACCGGTCGAAAAAGGACAGAGCGACGAGGGAAGTCTCGCGGCGGCGATCGAGGCGGCGCTTGAAGCCTATCCCGGCCTAGAGGTGAAAAACGTCCAATTGCCGGGCGAAGAGGGTGTGTTGCAGCTGAATGGCGAATACAAGGCGGTGCTGGTCCGCCCGCGCTCGAACGCGGTTTATGTCGACGCCCGCACCGGCGAGGTGCTGCTGACAACCGACGGGCGCGAGTTGAACCTGCACCAGCGGGTCGGCGAAATGGCCGACCCACTCCATTTCGGCTATTTTGGTGGTTACTGGACCAAGGTACCGTGGTTCCTGTTCGGCCTGGCCACGACGGGGCTCTCGCTGTCCGGAGCGGCGATCTATTCGCTCCGCATCGCGCGCGAGCGCGGCGACCGGGTGCGACTAGGACGGAGTTTTTCCGGCATGTGGCAGGGAATGGGGCGCTGGCGCTGGCTATCAAACTCCCTGATTGCGATCGGATTCGTGTTTCTCGCCTTTCTTATCCTCGGCATCCCGTAGCCTTGTCGCGCCCTCGACGATTTGCAGCACGCCGATAGCCGTCCTTCCAGAACCGTGCCGCGTCTGAGCGCCGGTCGGATGACCACTCTCTTTCGCTGGAAAGCCGCAGGCGGACCCTTCGCAAAGCCACCCCGCTTCGAACATTCTTGGAAAAACGATAGGCACGAGAAACAGGCGCCCACGCGCTCCCCTTAACTCTCCTCCAGCAGCAGCAATTCGCACTGCACAACCAGCCGCGGTTCGGGGAGGAGGCGGTGTTCGACTTCCACCACGCCCGCATCGGCGACCAATTGGCCGGGGATGGCGAATTCGTGATCGGGCAAGGCGGCGACGAATTCTTCGCCGGCCTCGACCGCATCGCCGCCTGCGAACAGGATCGCGAGGCTGTGCCGCGTGCCCGCAAAGGTGATGCTGGCCCAGCTTTTTTCGGAATGACTATCTATTCGGCCCTTTCCGCCGGACAGCGCGATCAAGGCTTCCGCCAGGCGTTCACGCGGGCCACGACGGTTGCGATGCCGGGCGGGGGGAGGAGTAATCGAATCAGTATGCATTGGTCATCTCGCGGTATTTGTTCATGAAATGTTCCACCCGTTTTTCTGTAGAGGGGCGGGGCGTACGGCCGTTGCGCAGATCGAGTACGAAACGCGGATCGCGAGTCGCAAGGCGGCCGAACTTGGTAGGTGGCATGCGCGTGTGGCGCAGAAATACTTCGATTTTGCGGATGAGCATGGTGCGGACCCCTCTTCCTTTTCCCTTGTCTAACGAGCACTTGTGCGACTCGATTTCGCTCATCTTGCGATCCAAATCCTACTTGTCTAGGAAAAATACTTCGTGTAGGAATATTTTTCCGATAGCGTAGGATTATACGATGGAACCGCGTGAGAAACTGGCAGAACTGGCAAGAGAGCGCGGCGTCAGCCTGGCTTCGCTTTCCCGAATGCTCGCGCGTAACCCTACATATCTTCAGCAATATATTAGCAAGGGT
>OJBP01000932.1_pt1 | contig 11544 bp, 8 predicted proteins | sample 1590691 | NCBI WGS metagenome assembly OJBP01 (sample SAMN05416848, study PRJEB24817) | seawater metagenome | isolation source: Sea water | place: Canada:Atlantic | collected 2013-07 | reverse complement strand
GAGATAGGAGTCCGTCTCGTGGGCTCGGAGATGTGTATAAGAGACAGGGTTAATGTCGATTACTTTATCAATATTTTCGAGACCTTCAATCTTTTTATAGGGCATCGGTTTTTTAACACCGTTGAAAAAATGTGCGTTGAGAATAGGGTAGAGGGTTTCGTTGATGAGCGTACTTTTTCCGCTGCCGGAAACGCCCGTTACCCCAATCATTTTTCCCAAAGGAAATTCAACAGTAATATTTTTTAAATTGTTTCCGGTTGCGCCTTTTAAAACCAATTTTTTTCCGTTTCCTTTTCGGCGTTTCTTGGGAATTTCAATTTCTTTTTTTCCGTTTAAATACGCGGCCGTAAGGGTATCGTGTTTTTCAATTTCCTCAGGAGTGCCTTCCGAAACTATTTCGCCACCGTGCCTTCCTGCAGCGGGGCCAATATCAATTACATAATCGGCGCTTTCAATCATATCTTTATCGTGCTCTACCACGATTACTGAGTTGCCGATTTCCTTTAATTGCTTCAAGGAATAGATCAAGCGTTCGTTGTCACGCTGATGAAGCCCAATACTAGGTTCATCCAAAATATAAAGAACGCCCACCAATTGTGAGCCAATCTGCGTTGCCAAACGGATACGCTGTGCCTCACCGCCAGAAAGTGATTTGGAACTTCGGTCCAAAGCTAAATAGGTTAAGCCCACATCAACCAAAAACTGAAGTCTGGAGCGCACTTCCTTTATAATTTCCGAAGCGATTTTAAGTTGTGTTTCCGAAAGGTTTTTTTCCAGATTGGCAAACCATTCCGCAAGTTCAACCACATCCATATTGGCAAGTTCAGCAATGTTTTTTCCGTTTACTTTAAAGTAAAGCGATTCTTTCCGAAGCCGTGAGCCGTCGCATTCCGGACACGGAATTTTGTCCATGTATTCCTTTGCCCAACGTTTTAGGGAAGTGGTTTCGTTTGCGTCAAAAGTATTTTGGATAAAGGTGGCAACGCCTTCAAAGTCTATTTTGTAGCTACGGGTGATACCAAGTTCTTTTGAAGCAACATCAAACTTTTCATTTCCGCCGAAAAAGATAACGTCCTTAGCCTCTTGAGGAATACTTTCAAAAGGATCACTCAATTTAAATTTAAAGCGTTCGGCAATCAGTTCAAGCTGCTTAAAAACCCAATTGTTTTTTTGCGGTCCGTGCGCGGCCAAGGCACCTTGTTTTATGGAAAGCTTTTTGTTCGGAACAAGCTTGTTTAAATTTACCTCATAAAGCTTCCCAAGGCCTTTGCAGTTGGGGCACATTCCTTTTGGGGAATTGAACGAAAAGTTATTCGGCTCTGGGTTTGGATATGATATACCCGATGACGGACACATCAAGGAACGACTGAAATAGCGGGCTTCATTTGTATCGTTATCCAAAACCATCAGCACATCATCGCCGTGGTACATCGCGGTATTTATGGTTTCAGAGAGGCGTTTGTTGTCATCACTTTCTGAGGAAACTTTTAAGCGGTCAATTACTATTTCAATATCGTGGGTTTTGTACCGGTCCACCTTCATTCCCTTTACAATATCGCGCACTTCGCCGTCCACACGTACTTTTAGGAAACCTTGCTTTGCGATCTGCTCAAAAAGTTCGCGGTAATGCCCTTTACGGGAACGAATGACTGGAGCCAAGATGCTTACCTTTTTATTGGAAAAATCTTCGAGTATAAGTTGCTTTATATGCTCATCACTGTAGCTGACCATCTTTTCGCCGGTATTGTAACTGTATGCATCACTTGCGCGCGCGTAAAAAAGGCGAAGAAAATCATAAATTTCAGTAATAGTGCCTACTGTGGAACGCGGGCTTTTACTCGTGGTTTTTTGCTCAATGGCAATTACGGGCGAAAGCCCTTCAATTTTATCTACATCGGGGCGTTCCAAACTACCGAGAAATTGGCGTGCATAAGCCGAAAAAGTTTCAATATAACGGCGCTGCCCTTCGGCATATATAGTATCAAACGCCAATGAGGATTTCCCGCTGCCGGAAAGCCCTGTGATTACTACTAATTTTTCTCTTGGAATGCGAACGTCAATGTTCTTTAAGTTGTGGACGCGGGCGCCCAAAACTTCAATAAAATCCTCATTTTTCAGCATAGCTTGCAAAGGTACTCAATAGAATGGAAAATAAAGAATGCATGGCATCACGGAGGTGTTAATTTTTAATAAATAAATGGACGGTTTATTAACGGTTTACCTCTTTGGAAAGAAAAATATGAAATGTAACGGCAACATAGAATATAGTGCTTATTACAATGGAAAAGCCAACTATTATGGCCACTACTGAAAAACTGAGCATTAAATAAGTAAGTGGAAGCAAAACGCCGAAGACAGTTAGCAACAAAAAGACTATGTATAAGTAATATATTAAACGCGGAGTCCTTCTATCTATGTGGTTTTGGAATTGCGAAAGTTTGGGTATCACATCTTTCGTTAAATGCTCCCAAAGTTTTGAAAAGAAAACTTCATTAAATGAAGAATTCTCAAAGATTTCGTGATTTATGGTGTTGGCAAGAGTTAAAATTTTTTCTCTATGACGTTCAAAAACAGCTTCCAAGTTTAAAGCCTCTTTATAATTTCCGAATTTATAACCAAAAACATACCACAGCCCTGAACCGCATTTGTGTTCCACCCATTTTTCGATGATACCATTGTCATAAAACATAGGGTAATTTATGGTTTCGGGAATGTGTTTTTCTTTTGGATTGGTCATCAACAATGACTTCAATTCCAAATAAAGGTTTTCGGTTTCGCCGTAATGATGCGTTTCCTGTAGAAATTCAATAGCCAGTTTTGATTTTCCTTTGTAAAATTCCTTAACGTCAAAATAAGTAAGATCGGCATAGTCTTTTTCCATATATTCCTTCAGTCCTGGAAGCCAAATATTTGAGTTGAACAAAATTTCAGCAATATTGCGGAAATTGTGCATTTTCTGTGTTGTCTTGCTTATTTTATGGATAATTTTGGCTTTATATGACTTTTGTCTCATGGCAGAGGCCGCCAAAAAAACCATTAAAATCGCCGATAAAAAACCACTGATGCCTATATAAATTGACGTAAGTTTTTTTAAATTTTCTTCAAAACCCAGTGTGTTTAGGTATTTATCATAAAGTAGAAAAATAAGCCCTGCACAGATTGCCCCACTTATCACAAAAGCGATAATGGAGTACAAATCCTTTAAAAAAGATTTACTTTTCATAGGCTACAAAGCGCCAAACGGCGAAAAGATAATAAAACGAGGGTTTTTAAAACAAGAGAATTATTTCAGAAATGTGAAACGATTAATTTCTGCAACAAGAGATAAAGAAAAGATTATATAGGTTTCTACAGTAGAAGAAATAAATAGTTTTTTCAAAAAGTCTCAATCTAAATTTTTAAAAATCCTTGGTTAATTCCCTCAAATCTAACCTTTTTTATTTCCCAAATATACACCTTTCGATATAATGCACAACATTTCGATTAAGCGTGAATAATAAGTTAAATTAATAGCCTACAGCTGTATCATCGCCTCGACTATCAGCTCCGCCTTCTAGTTTTCCGTTTGGTAATACCAGTATAGCATCTACGTAGCCTATTTGTGGCCATATTTCTGTGGAGGAAGAATATCCTTTTGCCTCAAGATTACTTATGGTTTCATTGGAAAAACCCAACTCTTCAAACAAAATCACATCCGGCAACCACTGATGGTGAAATCTTGGCGCATCCACAGCTTGCTGCATATTCATTTTAAATTCATAAACATTAAGAAATGTTTGTAGAACCGAAGTAATTATCGTAGAACCGCCCGGAGTGCCCAAAACCATTAAAAGCTTACCGTCCTTTTCAACAATGGTTGGGGTCATGGAACTTAACATTCTTTTTTGCGGGGCAATGGCATTAGCCTCTCCTCCTATAAGCCCAAACATATTTGGAACACCGGGCTTGGCGCTGAAATCGTCCATTTCGTTATTCAAAAAGAAGCCTAGTTCCGAAATATAGAGCTTTGAACCGTACGAAGCATTAAGTGTTGTAGTGACTAAAACCGCATTTCCAAATTTATCCACGATGGAATAATGAGTGGTTTCCATACTTTCGGCGGCACCTATTTTTCCTGGCTTAATTTCTTCGGAAGGAGTTGCTTTTTCAAGTGAAAAGGTTTCCATTCGTTTTAAGAGATAATTTTCAGACAATAGCGAATCCACAGGAATATCGATAAAATCAGGGTCGCCCAAATATTCACTTCTATCAGCATAAGCCCTTTTTTCGGCCTCAACCAAAAGTTGTATATATTTTGTGGAATTGTGCCCATATTCAGAAATTGGGTAAGGCTCAATCATTTTTAAGATTTGTGCCAAACAAATGCCTCCGCTAGAGGGTGGTGCCATGGAAATAAGCTTAACATCTTTGTACTTAAAAACTAGAGGTTCTCTCCAAATAGCCTCATATGCATCTAAATCCTCCTGTGTTATTATACCTCCTTTTTTTTGAATAAAATCGATTATCTTTTTTCCGGTCTCTCCTGCGTAAAACTCTGCACGACCACTTTTCGCTATTCGCGAAAGTGTGTTTGCCAGCGCTATATTTTTTAATGTATCTGCCTCTTCATAAACTATAGTGAAAATGGAAGGTTCCCCGTTTATTTTTTCAAATTGCTCTTTAAATTCATCAAAACGGGCTTTTTGTTTGGGGGTTATTGAATATCCTTTATTAGCAAGGTCTATTACGGGTTTTAGGAGAATTTCCATGGGAAGGGACCCAAACTTTTCATGAACAGCAAATATCCCCGCAATAGTTCCGGGAACACCTACCGCCAGGGCACCATCCGTACTTTTTTCAGCAATTACATTGCCCTCTTTGTCCAAATACATATCTCTAGTGGCCGCCAACGGGGCTTTTTCCCGAAAATCGAGGGTGCCAATTTCGCCGTATTGGCTTCTGTAAACCATAAATCCGCCACCACCAAGATTGCCGGCATTGGGGTAGGTTAGGGCAAGTGCCATTTGTGTAGCGATCATTGCATCAAATGCATTTCCGCCCATTTTAAGTATTTCAGTACCGATTTGTGAAGCTTCCGCCCGTGCTGAAACTACCATCGCGCTGTCTGCAATTACTGCTGCTTTTTCGGTTTTTGGTTTTTCAATATTGGCTTGGGCTTTCGGTTTTTCTTTGCAGGCGAAAAACAGTAATGCGATCAATATAAGGTGGGTGGGTTTCATAGGCTGTCAAGTGTTTCTTGGGAAAAGACAATCAATTCTTCAAAAAAAGAGGTGAATTCAGCTTCAAATTCTTCGTAATATTCTTCAAGTTCCACAACGGCCAAGTTCATTTTTGAAATGCCTTTGGTACGCACGTTCATTTGTGCCAAAATTTTACTGATACCTTCAACGGTAGCATAGCTCAACAACCAATTATCGGCAATCATATAGGGCATCATTTTTTGGATACGCGCAGGAAGAATTGTGAAGTTTTTCCTAAGCAAGGTATAAAAATTCTCTACATAATCTGCTAATGGCTCATCAGAATAGTTGCTCCAGTTTTTCGCCAAAAAATGATCGTAAAGAATATCCACAATCACCCCGCTGTAGTGGCTGTAGTTTTTGTGAAGCCGCGCCGTGCTTTGATGTACGGTAGGATGGGCATCGGTAAAAGTATCAATGGCACGGTGCAGTAAAATTCCCTTTGCAATTAAAGGAGGGAATTTTTGGTACCGTTTTCCTTTGATGCCGTCGGCAATAAAATTACCGATTATAACTTCTTCATCATTGCCGGAAAGATAGATGTGGGCTAAAAAATTCATTCAATAAATATATGTATTTTTGGGCTGTAAAAACTGAAAATTGAACCGATTACCAAATTTGGACCCGCTGCGGTTTTTTCTTGCTTCCTTTGTGTTGCTTTTTCACTTACCCCAACTTTCCGCCAATCAGGGATTGCCATATTTTGATAGCCTTCCCATCTTTCACCGTGGTTTGGAAGCGGTTTACATGTTTTTTGTATTGAGCGGGTTTTTGATTATTCGACTGATTTATCTTGCAAAAATCAGAAATGCTTTCTCGATAAAGGATTTTTATATTCGAAGGATTCTGCGGATTTTCCCACTTTACTATCTCGTTTTGGGTTTCGGACTGCTTTTTTACAATGTGCTTTTGCCTTTTTTAAATATTCCTTTTGAAATAAATTACACTTGGAAAGAAGCCCTTTTTTATAACGTTTTCTTTCTTCCGAACGTCTTTGCAAAAATCTACGAACCCGGCGGAATACTTGAGATTCTCTGGTCCATCGGGATTGAGGAACAGTTCTATCTCGTCATTGCGCCTTTGCTCTTTTTTATAGATGTGAAATGGATCTTGCGGGTTTTGGGCATTTTATTGCTTGGCTATTTCATTCTTTACTGGTCCGATGTTTTTGAAGTGCTTCGGAAATATACATTTGTGTTTTTCTACCTCTTCTCCGGCGGCGTGATTGCAATTTCGGAAGAAAAGAAAAAGCTAGAATTTTTAAAGCACTCCGCGATTTTCCCTTTAATCATTTGCGTTGCGAGTTTACTTTATTTTACAACCGATTGGTTTCTTTTTGAACCACTTTGGCTTCGTGCAGCCTTCACTTGCTTGTTGTTTGCACTCTTTATCCATTCGCTGGCTTTCAACAATAGAGGAGTGGAAGTGAACAATAAATTACTACATCACTTCGGCAGTATTTCCTACGGAATCTATATGTTTCACGCCATTGTTTTAAACGCTGTTGTATTTTTGTTTCTGAAACTTGAATTTCTCCAAAACCTTAATGAAACTTTAACCATAATTTTATTGCACCTGCTTACCTTCGCGGGAACACTTTTGATTGCTCATTTGTCTTATACGTACTTTGAGCTTTACTTTTTAAAATTGAAAAATAAATTCAGAAAATGACACTTATAAAATCTATATCGGGAATTCGCGGAACTATTGGCGGTTTGCAAAGTGAAAACCTAACGCCAATTGATGCCGTAAAATATGCAGCTGCCTACGGAAGTTGGGTAAAACAACAACGCGACAAAGAAACCTATAAAGTTGTAGTAGGTCGCGATGCTAGAATTTCTGGTGAAATGATCCAGCAATTGGTGATGAATACCCTCGTGGGAATGGGCATTACGGTTGTTGATTTAAACCTTTCAACCACGCCAACGGTTGAAATGGCGGTGGCTTTGGAGCACGCCGATGGCGGAATAGTTTTAACGGCAAGTCATAACCCAAAACAGTGGAATGCCCTTAAATTACTGAACAATAAAGGCGAGTTTTTAAATGCCGAATCCGGACAACAAATCCTTAATATTGCCGAAAATGGAAACATTGAATTCGCTGAAGTAGATAATCTGGGTGAAATCCATAAAAATGATGCATATATAGATTTACATATTGATGAAATTTTGAATCTTCCTTTGGTGAAAGTCGATGCCATTAAGCGAAGCAAATTTAAAGTGGTTGTGGATGCCGTGAATTCAACGGGTGGAATTGCCGTGCCTTTGCTTTTGGAAGCTTTGGGCGTTGAACCCGTAAAATTGCACTGCACTCCAAACGGACAATTTCCGCATAATCCCGAACCGTTGAAAGAACATTTGGGCGATTTGATGGATAGTGTTGTAAAAAACCACGCCGACTTTGGAATAGTGGTCGATCCCGATGTGGACCGACTTGCTTTTGTAGATGAAAAAGGCGAAATGTTTGGCGAGGAATATACGCTGGTTGCGGTTGCCGATTATGTTTTGCAAAATACTCCCGGAAATACAGTTTCAAATATGTCATCTTCCCGTGCGTTGCGTGATGTTACCGAAAAACACGGCGGAACTTATACAGCAAGCGCAGTTGGTGAAGTGAACGTAGTTGAATTGATGAAAGAAACCAATGCAGTGATAGGAGGTGAGGGCAATGGTGGCATTATCTATCCAGAGCTTCATTACGGTCGCGATAGTTTGGTGGGAATTGCTTTGTTCTTAAGCTTTTTGGCAGAAGAAAAAATTACGGTGAGCGAACTTCGGAAAAAATATACCGCTTATTTTATGAGCAAAAAGAAGATTGAATTAACGCCACAGTTGGATGTTGATGCAATCTTAAAAGCGATGGAAGCAAAATATTCCGCTGACCCGCGTTCCACCGAAGCTTCAGCGAAGGTGCAGGATATTAATACAATTGATGGTTTAAAAATTGACTTTGCGGAAAACTGGGTGCATCTTCGAAAATCAAATACAGAGCCTATTATCCGGATTTATACTGAAGCGAAAAGCCAGGAAGAAGCAGATGCTTTGGCGGATCGATTTATTGGAGAGATTGAAAGGATTTCCGGGTTGTAGTTTTTTAAAAAAGCAAAAGTTAATAATAGTTATTGTTTATATTCGGTTTTAGCTACAGTTAATTGTCCAATATTTCTGATTCTCTAATTTTATTTCTTAGACTAGAATTAAATTTAGAAATAACAAGTTTTATATTTTCATGGTAGGTTTTTCTTAGAAAAGGTGATAGATAAATTTCATTTATTAGTTTATCAAGATTAACATTTATCTTTCTACCACTTGTAATATCGTACGGCACATTATATCCACCCTCCGAAACAGGAAAGTTAAATATTATCATACGTAGTTCACTTTCAAAATCATAGAACTGCTTTTTAGTTATAGTAGCATCTATTCTAGAAAATGAATCATCTAATTTTTGTTGATATTTAACCTTTGAAATAAAAATTTTCTCATCAAAATCTTGCGATGAATTATTTATTGAATCTTTTAAATTGGAAACTGTTGATTTTATCGCGATACTCGATTGATTGGCGCCATAAATTTTCCAGAGTGCATAACTCTCATGCCTTTTCATCGTCCAACAATTTATTAGAGTGTAATTCTTAAGTAATTCAACTCTTTTTCTTTCATGCTCTAGATCGATTTCATCAAATCCGTTGTTTTTGGAGTTATTCAGATTTCGTACCTCACTTTCGAAGTTTTTGTCATAAACGGTGCCTTCATATTTATCAGAAACTTTAGTTAGATTGGAAAAGAATAATTGAGAACTTATTAAAAGATCCAAGAATTTATCAATTGACATATATCGCCAAATAATAGTATTTCCGTGAGGTCTTTCTTTGAATCGATCATCTGTTATTATCATCTTTTTTTAATTGCGGCTAACGTGTTATATAATAACTTTTATCACTGTTATCCCGTAAAGATATTAAAAATATAGAGTGTTTTATCTCCATAATCCTTAAACATTCCTCAGCTTCCAACGTTTATGCGACCATAAATAATACTCGGGTTTTTCGCGAATCTGTGCTTCCAAAGCATCAAAAAACATACGGGTAATTTGAAAGTCTGGATATTCTTTTGGATTGTCAACCAAAGGAACAAGAGTGGCGGTGTAATACCCACGTTTCACTTTTTCAACTTTTAAATAGAGTACTGAAAAGTCGAGCTTTTTTGCCAGTTCCTCGGTTCCGGTAAACACGGGCACATCAATTCCCATAAACGTGTCGCGGTGTTTAAAAGCACCCTTTTTTGGGGTTTGGTCGGAAAGAATGTAGGTGAGCGTTTTTATGTCTTTTTTCCACTTTCGGAAAAGGACGGCTACAATCTTTTTATTGCTCACAATGATGCCACCAAAGTGTTCCCGCGTTTTTTTCACAAGCGCATCAAATTGCTTGCTGCCCAAAGGCTTGTACACGGCGTGGGCTTGATGCTGCATCAATTTGTTGAGAATTCCGCTCCATTCCCAATTGCCATAATGACCTGCCATTAGAAGGATGCTTCGGTCGTTTTGGTAGTATTGGTCGAGTATTTCGGCATTGGTAACCACAAAGCGTTTGCGGATTTCCTTTTCGGAAATGGTAAAGGCCTTTATGGTCTCAAAAATTATATCGCAAAGATGTTTAAAGAATTGCTGCGCGATCCGGTCTCTTTCTTGTTGTGTTTTTTCGGGAAAAACCAACGCCAGATTATCCTTCACTACTTTTTTGCGATAGCCAATAATGTAATAAGCCAAGACATACAGGGCGGTGGATTTTATGTACAAAATACGCATCGGCATAATGGAAAGAAGCCAAAGAATTGGATAAGCCAGTATATAAAGCAATCTTTGCATAGAAAATATTAGCACAAAACTAACTAATTTTATTGCAAGAATTAGAATTCAAAATTCATTATAAAATAATAATCCAATAACCTCTATTCCTCAATGCAAAACTTAGATATAGCAACAATCGTAATCATTGCCGCCAATGTAATTATTTCTATGAAAGGCTTCAATGATTTTTCATTTTTTGAAAAATATAAATTCAACATTGCGGGAATACGTCGTGGCGAGCAGATACGTATGTTTAGCTCTGCTTTTCTACACGCAGATTTTTCTCACTTGCTGTTCAATATGCTTACGCTTTACTTTTTTGCACCTGTGGTTATCATGAGTGTTGGGGTAACTTATTTTGTGATAATCTATGTAGCGAGTCTGCTGATTGGAAATCTGCTCTCTTTTTACTTCCACAAAGACGAATACCATTACAGCGCAATAGGGGCGAGTGGTGCGGTAATGGGTGTTTTATATTCAGCTATTTTGTTCTTTCCGGATATGGGATTATATCTTTTCTTTATTCCAATTGCGATTCCCGCTTGGCTTTTTGGAATGGCATATTTGTTGTATTCAATCTACGGAATGAAAAAAAGATTGGGAAACATTGGCCACGACGCCCACATTGGTGGGGCAATTGGCGGTTATGTGTTAACACTTGTTTTTGCACCCTATTTGTTTCAAACAAGCTTATGGATTGTGGTTTTGTTGGCCATCCCGTTAATTCTTTTATTCATTCTTCATAAATTAGGAAAAATTTGAAAATTAAAAAACTATGAAAACCTTACAAACACTTTTAATCTTAGCAATAACAACAACTACCATTATGGCACAAAACACGCTACCACCACCCACAATTGACGTTACTGGCGAAGGGATTGTTCGCGTGGTTCCAGATGAAGTTACCATCAACATTCGTGTGGAAAACACCGGAGAAAACACCAAAATACTCAAAGAACAAAACGATGCAACCATCAGCGAGGTTTTAAAATTTCTGAAGAAAATGGACATAGCCGATAAAGATGTACGCACCGAATATATGAACCTCAACAAAAACTATGACCATAACAGCAAAACCTACACCTTTGCCGCCAATCAATCGCTTTCGGTAAAGCTGCGCGATCTTAAAAAATATGAGGCAGTAATGAAAGGCTTGATTGATACTGGAATTAACAGGATTGACGGTGTGAGCTTTTCTTCTTCAAAAGAAGCGTCCTTAAAAAGCGAAGCACGAAAAAAAGCGGTTGAAAACGCTAAAATGAAAGCACAGGAATATGTTTCAGTTTTAAACCAAACAGTTGGGAAAGCAGTTTCAATTAGTGAATTCAGTAATTCTGGCGGTCCGCAGCCTATGTACAAAATGGCAATGATGGATTCTTCATCGGGCGGGGGAGACCAAACGATTGCCCTTGGAGAAATGGAAATCAAAACAACGGTGAATGTTAGCTTTCTTTTG
>OJBP01000926.1_pt1 | contig 11589 bp, 7 predicted proteins | sample 1590691 | NCBI WGS metagenome assembly OJBP01 (sample SAMN05416848, study PRJEB24817) | seawater metagenome | isolation source: Sea water | place: Canada:Atlantic | collected 2013-07 | reverse complement strand
ACGAGATAGGAGTCCGTCTCGTGGGCTCGGAGATGTGTATAAGAGACAGGCACTACTCCGGATGGACCCATTTGCTCGGGGGCGAAGTCCGCCACGATATCACGCCGAAAATTGACATCGGGTTGCGCGGATCGGTGCTTGCTGCTTCGGCAACCAAGACCTCCGCATACGCTATCGGCCCGAGTGTCGGATTTTCGCCTCGCAAGAATGTCTGGATGAGCGCCGGATACAATTTCACCGGATTTGACGACCGCGACTTCGAAGATGCGGCCTATAGCCGAAAGGGCGCGTTCATGAAGCTTCGAATGAAACTCGACCAATCCGATCTGGATGGTCTGCTGAACTGGATATCACCCGATGCTGAATAAACGATCTGCACCCTTGGTTTCGCGTACGCTCCACCTAATGGCCGTGATGGCCGGAAGTGTCCTGGCATCCTGGTCTGCGTCGGCTCAAATTCTGCCGCCCCCAACTCGTGACTATGGCGACGCACCATCGTCCTATGGCACGCTTGCTGCGGATGACGGTCCATCCCACACGGTCTCTCCCCTCATTTTCATGGGGCTCTTGCCGACAGCAGAATCTGACGCCGTGAATGCGTCAGGCGATGCCTCCGATGATATTGACGATGGTGTTATTCTGCCCGCATTCTATCAGAACCAATCAGCTTCGATCCAAGTGGCCGTATTTGGGGCGGGGTCTCTCCAAGCCTGGATCGACTGGAACGGCGATGGTGACTTTAGCGATGCCGGCGAACAGGTTGCAACAAACGTCCAGGATGGCGGCGCCGGGGACGCCGATGGCCTCTTGAACGGCCTCATAACCCTGGAGGTCGTCGTACCTGCCATAACGACCACAACGCTGACATTTGCACGTTTCCGCTGGTCGGGCGATAGTGATCTCGCCCCAACAGGCGCAGCATCGACGGGTGAAGTCGAGGACTATAGCCTGACGATCGCACCGACGACGATCCACGAGTGCGGCACAGGTTCCTCACTTACCGGCTCAGGTTATGCCCCAGCAGGCACAGGTGTCTACAGAAATGAAATCTGGTGGTTTGACTGGTCATGTGCTGATTCTACATTCGCGCCCGGCGACACCGTCAACAAATCATGGTCCCTGCCAGGCGGATATATTGTAACGGCAAAAATCACTGGCATCACCGAACCGATTACCGCCTACGCAACCGGCTCCAACCCTAACGACGCCCTCGACGACCTTTACGCCGGCGTCAATCCAATTGCATTGTCCAATGCGGCCATATCGCTTGATCCGGACTTCAACATAGCGTGGGGCGCATCCTTCAATGGCGAACCGTTCCCCGTCGATCTCATCGTGGCTGACGCACAAAACACGGAGCTTGTAGATCTCACAACGGTGACCAGCGACGGCAGCAACTGGCTGCCGATCGAAGCGACCGGCGTACTTGCGGCTGCATTCCCGAGCATCATTCAAAACTCGGTAATCATGGGCGACGCGTCTCCCCTGCTTGGCGGCGGCACGCTGCTGTCCCTCTCCGAGGGCGTCTCAACGGTAGACGTCAGCGTCACTGCGGATGGCTTTTCTTCCGTCGCCTTCGGAGTATTCCTCCCGATTGACACTGGCGATGCACCCATCTCAGAAGGAAGTGGCGCGCACTATGCCGACTATGCACCCGACTCATTCCCTCTGCTCCCGCAGGTCGTGGGCACAGGCCTTATCGACCTGACAGACCTTCTCACTGTCGCAAACATGCTGCCGGCGGCCACAGTCCATCTAGGTGTGGTTCAGCCTGACGGGGATGGGACTGTAGCGCCAAATGCTGATGCGAGCGCAGATGATCTGACAGGCATTGATGATGAAGATGGCGTGACACTCTCTGGTATTTTCCCGGGCGCCACAATCCTCATACCGGTCCAGGTGACAGGCGCTGACGGTTACCTACAGGCCTGGGTCGATTGGAACGGCGACGGTGATTTCGGCGACGCTGGAGAGCAAGTCGCCACGAATGCGCAAGATGGCATCGCTGGGGCCAGCGAACGTACAGACGATTCCGATACAGAAGCAGACCTCATCACGCTGTCAGTTTCAGTCCCTGCTTCCCTGACTGTTGGAGACACCCACTATGTGCGATTCCGGTGGTCGACCGTCGCGGGACTGGCTATCTCAGAACCGGCCGCGGACGGGGAAGTAGAGGATTACGCTTTCGTCGTGGAAGCGGGCACAGCTGAACTCGCGGCAGAAAAAGCCATAAACTTGTTTGATCCCGCAGCCAGCGGTGATCAGTACGCCCTGCCGGGCGAAGATGTGGTCTACACTATCCGCGTTTTGAATGTTGGCGAAGTCGCGACTGATCCTGATAGTGTGGTCCTGATAGACCGCCTGCCCGATGAAATTGACTTCTGGAACGGCGACATCGATGATGGCCGTGCCGACCTGTTTCCGGGAACGGACCCCGTCGGATTTACAGACACAGATTCCGGGTTGAATTTCAGCTATGCCGGTGATGTCGGATATTCAAATCAGCTGTCCAGGCCCTCCGATTTCACTGACTGCAATTATACACCTGCAACCGGATATGACCCAGCTGTGACCTTCATCTGCTTCAATCCGAAGGGCACCATGTCGAGTGGCGAACCAGACCCTGAATTCTCTGTTTCCTTCAGGGCACGCATCAGATAATGTCGGCAATATCAGACAATGCGATCCTGACATTATTGACCACATGCTTATTCAGGCACATTAAGCTGCATGCTGAATAATTGCCCGGCATATAGCTGCTTATTAACAGCACGGCGTCTGCCAGGCGAACCCTACGGAGATTCAAATTATCCGACCCTAAAGGGAGACGCATTCGCTAAATCCAAATATCCGTCCAGAAATGCGAGACACCTTGATTCGGAATGCTTGGCACTAAAACGGAACTAAAGACCTTAACTTCCCACACCGGCCTTGCGATTGATACGAAAGGATGAGGAAAGGGGCCAAATCGTCCGTCTGGGGTTTAACTTTCAGCAAGCAAGTCTGGGCACGATAGCGGAAACGAGGAGTTTATTATGATGCAACGAACTGCAATTGCTTTCGCGCTTGCGCTCAGTCTCACAGCGCCTGCTGTGGCCAACGGTTTAAGCGCGTCGCAAAGTGTCACGAAACAAGTGACGCGCGTGGATGAGCACGGCGAGATCGAGGTACGAGAAATTGCCGCCGATAGCGTCTCACCTGGGGACACCATCATTTACACGCTCTACTATGCATATGATGGAAAGACTCCCGCCACGGATATCGTTTTGACGATGCCTGTACCCGAGGAAGTCCTGCCCCTCGCTGACTCCCTCTACCACGCCAACACAACCGCGCTCTATTCCGATGATCAGGGGCTTACCTATCTGGCGTTGCCCGATGCAAATTCCCACGAGCCGGACACTCATTTGATCCTGAGCCAGATCACCCATCTGCGCTGGGCGCTGCACGGTGACACCGACCCAGGCACTATCGGCTCAATCAGTTTTTCGGGGCAAGTGAGATAGGTAAGGAGTGGGTCATGCAGGCATGGAGTTGGCACATCCCAAAGGCAGCCAGGGGCCGATCCGTCTGGCTTGATAGCAATTTTAACGTGATACGCGATGAGAACGGAACACCTGTAGTGATCATGGCCTCATACCATAACGGCTCGGATCTCAGCGAACGCGGGGAAGCTCTGGCCGATGCCCAATCGCGGCCGCTCACTGCGACAGGGGTACGGACGGAGTTCTTGTCGAATATAAGTCATGAGATCCGAACTCCACTCAATGGCATTCTAGGCTTCACCAGGCTTGTTACAGAGACCGAACTGACAGATGAGCAGGCGAATTATCTGGATAATATACTACGCGCTGGGACCAGGCTCAGGGAAGTCGTCGATGACATGCTCGATTTTTCGAAGATAGAGGATGGACAGCTCGACCTGACGAACCAGCCCGTCAACCTGCTTGACCTCACCCGTAATGTTGTCAGACGGGTCGATGCGGGTCGCAAAAACAAGACCGCCACACTTTCCTGTATATTGGATGGGTGCGAGAAAGAATATGTGTTCGGCGATGAAATGCGGCTCAGGCAGGTGCTCACCAATCTTGTCGGAAATGCTGCGAAATTCACCCGTCAGGGTCACGTCACGCTGACGACTCGCATACAGGACAGCGCCCTGATCTTCGAGGTCAAGGATACCGGGCAGGGAATCCCAAGAGACAAGCTCGCTAGCGTATTAAACGGGTTTCGTCAGGCCAATTCCACCCACACCCGCCGATTTGGCGGATTGGGCCTCGGGCTCACGATCAGCCGTTCCTTGACAGAGTTGATGGACGGACAGCTTGTGCTTGACAGCGAGGAAGGGGTGGGCACCACAGTTACTGTAACTCTCCCCTACCTTCCCGCGAACAAGACCGGTCACATTGCGCAGCGCAATACTGACGAGGCCTCTTTGACAGGCCGTATTATGGTCGTCGATGATGTGGAAATGAACCTGAACCTTATGCGCCACGGGCTCAAGCACAAAGAATATCACATCGAAACCTTTACGTCAGCCAAAGCCGCTCTGACATCTTTGCGACACGGCAAGCCATTCGATCTAATCTTCATGGATGTGGATATGCCCGATATGGATGGCCTGACCGCAACACGCCACATCCGCGCAATGGACGGTCCGGTTGGCAAGACACCCATAGTCGCACTGACCGCTCACGCCCTTCCTGCCCAGATCAAGGAATGCCTTGATGCAGGCATGACTGACCATTTTCCAAAACCCATTGATCTCGACAAGATGAGATCCGTGATCACAGCTATACTCGATGGACGACGGGTCGACGGTCTGCCCATGGCGCCGTCTGAAATCGCTCCCATGGGCGATCTGAATACTGAGTATCTAGAATATCTTGGAACAATTGCGACGAAATTCGACATGATCATGACATTGAGCTCTGAGCCAGAAGTCCTTCGCGCCGTCGCGGCTCTTGCACATGCGGTTGCCGGGTCAGCAGGAAGCTTCGGTTTTCATGAGGTTTCCGAAGCAGCCTTCAAGCTCGAGGCCAAGGCCATGAAACAAATCAAGGACGCCAGCCTGGATACTCAGGCACTCCAGGAAAAGATTGCCGACCTGGTTTTCACGAGCACTCAAGCAATCATGGCTTGATCGCCGAGCTATGAGGAAATCCTGATTGACGCGCCGACTTCGAGGGTCTGCGCGCAATAGGCCAACCATACTATGCCATCCCAGTGCGCATCAGGATGAGTAACAAAAAACCGGCCCGACTTCCTCTTGTTGACGACAATATTCCGAAGAAGCTCCAAAACACCCCGGACTAATCCCCTCCGGGGTTTGGATGTACAGGGAAGACCAGGATCCGGCCTGGGTCACCGAGACCGCGCCCTCACGCAGGGCAATCCGGACGCCCCAGGTCGGGATGAACTCGGCGTGCTCGCCAATCTCCGTGACATTGATCACGGGGCGGAGGTCGGTGAAGTTTGATCAAGAGCCCCCTGGTTGCACTCGGGGGATGATCCGCCATGGGGGCAGCACTTCCCATGGCGGTCAACCTTCCTGGTCAAACAGATACTTTGTCTGCCCCATGCGATGACTCGATCAGCGATGGATGACTGTCAGACTTTGGTGCGAACCATCGATGCAGGGCGGGCATGACCAGGAGTGTGAGCAAGGTGGACGTCACCAGGCCACCTGTCACAACTGTCGCAAGGGGGCGTTGCACCTCAGCCCCGACGCCTGTGGCGAAGAGAAGTGGCGCGAGGCCAAGCGCCGTCGTTATGGCTGTCATCAGGACAGGCCGGGCGCGCAGTCCTGCCGACTCGATAGCCAGCGCATCCAGATCTCTGCCTGCGCGGGCAAAGTCATCCATGAAGCTGACCAGCACCATCCCATTGCCGAGTGCGATGCCGAACAAGGCGATGAAGCCAACCGTCGCCGGCACCGAAACCGGCAGGTCCACAAGCCAGAGCGCGAGGGCGCCACCGGTCAGTGCCAGGGGAATGTTCAGCAGGACCAGGATCGCGGATTTCAGCCGTCCGAATGTCATCAACAGGATGAGCAGCACAATCCCCAGCGTGATCGGGATGACCACGGCAAAACGCGCATTTGCCTGCTGTTGCAGCTCGAATTGCCCGCCCCAGACCAGCCGGTAGCCAGGAGGCAGCTCCAATTGCGCCTCCACGCGACTTTGAGCCTCGGCAACGAAGGAGCCAATATCCCGTCCACGTACATTGGCCTGCACGGCAATGAAACGCTCACCATCCTCCCGCGTGATCTGGCGGGGGCCGATGACCGTTTCGATCTTCGCCACACTTGCGAGCGGCACACGCGCACCTGTCGGCGAGGCAAGTATGACCCGGCTGATGGCTTCCGGCGTATCGCGGCGATCCTCCCGCAGTCGCACCATGATGGGAAACTGCCGGACACCTTCGAAGAGGGACCCGGCCTGTGCACCGCCGACGGACGCGCGTAACGCGTCCAGCGCATCCTCGACATCCAGCCCGTAGCGTCCAAGCGCGACACGGTCGACTGTGACGACAAGTTGTGGCGCTCCGGTGATCTGGTCGGCTTGCACTTCCGACGCGCCATTCACGCCCTGGAGCAGGGCCTGCAGGTCCTGCGACTTTTTCAGCAAGACCTCTGAGTCTGGCCCGAATATCTTCACAGCCAGTTCGGCACGCGTGCCCGTAATCAGTTCGTCGACGGCCATGGCGATGGGCTGGCCGATACTCACGACGATGCCCGGATAGGATTCAAGATCTTCGGATATGGCCGTGCGCAAAGTTTCAGGTGTGATACCTTTGCGCCACTGCCTGCGAGGCTGGAGTTCAATGAACGCCTCGGCGCTATTTGTCGGGTCAGCATGCGCCCCGACTTCGCCCCGTCCAATCCGGGTAACGATGGATTTGATCTCCGGGAAAGTGGAAAGGAGCCGCTTTTCGATGCGCGTGGTTGTCTGCGCCGCTTCTGTCAGCGAGATGGACGGAGCCATCGTCACACGCAACAGAATGTCCCCTTCTTCAAGTGAGGGCGTGAATTCTGATCCGAGCCGCGAACCGGCAAGACCGCCCGCCAGCAGGAGCGCCGCCGCAAGTCCGAGCGCCGCAGACCGCTTGCGCACAAAGAAGCCTGAAACCCGGCTCACCCTGTCAGCCAGGGTTGTATTGCTTCGCGGGTTGATCCTGTCTGATCGTTTCATCAGGCCATTCGCCATGGAGGGCGCGATCAGCGCCGCATAGAAGAGCGACCCCGTCATTGCCAGCGCCGCAGCCGCGGCCAGAGGGCGAAAAGTCTTCCCTTCGACCCCTTGCAGGGAGAAAAGTGGCAGGAAGACCACAATCACCACCGCTACGGCAGCGATGAGGGGCGCGATCACTTCTGCCGTCGAACGCGCCACGATGGCGCGCCTGTCTTCCGATGGCGTTGCTTGCCGCAAAGCCCTGTCCACGTTTTCCGCAATCACGATAGCCCCATCCACCATCATCCCGATGGCAATGGCGACGCCGCCAAGCGACATAAGATTAGCGCTTATGCCAAGCACGTGCATGCCGATGAACGCGAAGCCGACAGAAAACGGAATGGACAGGACGACGACCAGACTGGGCCGCCATCCTCCCAGGAAGATGAAGACGACCAGGGCCACTAGGAGAGCGCCCTGCCACAGGGCCGTTGTCACCGTGGCAGCCGCCTTGTTAACCAGCCTGCCCTGATCATAATAGGGCACGGCTGTGACCCCTTCTGGCAGGCTCGCATTGATCTCCTCGAAGCGCTGCTGCACGCGGGCAATCACATCCGAAGTATTGGTGCCGTACAGTTTGAGCACGAGCCCAGCAATGGCTTCGCCTTTGCCGTTGGCTGTCGCGAGCCCCTGCCGAATCCCGCCGCCAACCATCAGTTGGCCGAGATCACCCACTCTGACAGGTCGGCCGTCTTTCACCTTCACGACAATTTCGGAAAGATCCTCAAGACTATGAGCAAGGCCAACCCCGCGCACAGTGAATTGCTCGGCTCCGATCTCGATGAATTGTGCGCCTTCGGTCCTGTTCCCTCGCTCAAGTGCGGTGGTCACGTCACCAATCTGAATGTCGTAGGCTAGCAAGGCACCCGGATCGAGCTGGACCTGATATTGCTTTTCAAAGCCACCAAGCGACAGAACTTCCGTTACACCGGGCACAGTTTGCAGCTGATACTTGATGATCCAGTCCTGGATCTCGCGCATCTCAACAAGGTCTCTCGTACCGGTTTGATCCTCCAGCCTGAAATACAGGATGATGCCAAGCCCGGTCGAAATGGGTCCCATCCTGGGGTCTCCAAACCCGTCAGGTATATTTCCCCGCGCTTCGGCAAGACGCTCGCCGACCACTTGCCGGGCGAAATAGACGTCTGTGCCGTCTTCGAAGTAAATGTTGACGACGGACAATCCGAAATTTGAGACAGAGCGCATGCTCTTGAGTTTGGGCAGGCCCGACATGGCCGTTTCGATCGGATAGGTGACGTATCGCTCGACCTCTTCCGGGGCCAGCCCCTCGGTTTCGGTGAAAACCTGAACCAGCGATGGCGTGACATCCGGGAAGGCGTCAACGGGAAGCGCCCGGAAGGCAAACAAGCCACCGAGCGTCATGGCGAGAGCTGCGATGGCCGCAAGAAGACGCCCACCTGAAATGCGGTGCATAAAATTGATCATGGTGCTGAATCCTAGTGTGCGTGTCCGTCGCCAAAAGCGTCTTTCTCAAGCTGGGCCTTCAGGGTGAAGGCGCCGCTTGAAACGTAAGGCTCTTCCTCGGAAAGCCCTGACCTGATCTCCACGAAACCACCGGAATTCGCACCGATGGTCACGGGTCGCGGTTCGAAGCCACCATCGACCGGTACGAAGACGGAAGGCCGCTCTTCAACGGTTTGCACGGCATCTTGCGGGACGCGCAGGGCGTCACCTTGACCCCCAACACCGATCTCAGCAGTTATGAACTGGCCAGCGCGCAAGTGTCCGTCAGGATTGTCAACAATGACCCGTGCTGTCGCTGTCCGTGAACTTTCGTCTATGACCGGCAGAACGAACGCGACAACTGCCTCCGTGATCGTCTGTCCGTCATCGGCCTTCAAGGATACCGGGGCACCGGTGCGGATGCGGGATATGTCTTGCTTGTAGACGGCAATATCTGCCCATACGACGCTGTCATCAAGGATGGTGAAAAGCGTATTAGCACCGGCGTCGCCTGCCGACACTGTTTCCCCGAGCGTCACCGCGCGCTGCACGACCATGCCAGAAATCGGTGCTGTCAAATAAGCATTTGAGTTATCGCCGTCATCCGCATTGGCAATACCGGCCAGCGCCGAATGACTGACACCTGCGGCATGCAATTCATTCTCGGCAGCGTCACTTGCAGCCTTTGCAGCTTCATATCCTGCACGGGCCGCCTGAACGTCAGCCTCTGACGTAATCTTGTCCGCCCAGAGCTGCTCTTCGCGGGTCAGCGCCTTGGCGGCGAGTGACCTGCGCGTCTCGGCGTTCAGCCATGTCGCCTTCAGGCTTGCGAGTTCTCGGCTGGTGATCCGCGCCAGCGTGTCGCCTCGCGCGACTGTATCGCCTTCATTGGCATAAAGCCGGGTAATGATTCCGCTGATCTTTGGCGATACTCTTGCCACCCGGTCACCGTCGAACCGAATTTCTGCCGGAAGGCTCAATGTTTGCCGCATGGGGCCGGGTGTGGCCTTTTCCACAATAATACCGGCTTCTGTTGCAGCCTGTTCTGTCAGCCTGACAATATCCGCGTGGTCTTCCTCCGTTACGGCCCGATTATGACCGTCGCCTGTTTCATCCTGCGAATGTTGGTCCGCATGCTGCACTTCAACTCTGCTGGTTTCATCCGCGCCACATGCGGCCAGAAGGATCGCCAGCGCAGAAATTGTCGCCTGTAGTGTCAATCTCTGTGTCATTGGAAATCTCCATCAAATGGGGCGGCGCCGACAATGCTTCGCAGACGCATGCTTTCGACGTTGAGATCCCGATTGGCCGTGATCACGGCCAATGAGGCCTCGATGAGTGCCTTGCGGGCATCCAGGGTCGTGGTGAGGTCGAACTTTCCGGCTGCATAGCCCTGGACGGAGGCCTCATAGGCAGAGCGGGCTGCCGGCAAGGCATCGTCTTCCAGAAGCGTGAGGCGCTCGCGCGCCGCCCGTACCAGCGTCACCGCAGCCCGCTGACTGGCCAGCAGGTTTGCCTCCGCGGCTAGCCGGTTCAGCCTTTCCGCATCGGCGCGATAGCCTGCTGCCCGTATGGCATCCCGGTTCTGGTCGAAAATTGGAACCGGAACACGAACCCCCACAAGAAAGGCATTCTCACCCGTCTCTTCAAACTGCCGGATCCCGGCAGAGACTGTCAGGTCAGGTATCACAGACGCCCGGGCGACGTCGTGCTCGGCCTGTCTGGCGGACTCGCTGGCGACGGCCAGATCGACATGTGGGTGAGTTCTTACGCGATCCCTGCCAAATTGCGGTTCGGACACCGCGGGCCTGTCGATGTCGGGCAAGGCGAATTGCGGGTCCGCACTGCCCCAGAGAGCGGCAAGGTCATAACGTTTCTGCTCAACCTCTGCATGGGCCTGATAGACAGCTGCACGTAAGGCGGCTGCATCAGCGCGAGCCCGAGACTGTTCCGGTGGCGCAGCGGCCCCCGCCTCTACACGCTTTGACACGGTCTCGAGGAGTGTGTCTGCAAGATCGGCAGCTTGTTCTGCCAGGTCAGCAACCTGCGACGCGGCCAGCAAGCTATACAGCAGGGACGCTGCCTCCAGTTCTGTTTCGCGCAGGAGGAGTCTGCACTCGGCTCCCCCCAGCACGGCATTGGCCTGCGCCGCCTGCTCACGCTTTGCGCGCTTGCGCCCGAATTGGAAGGTCTGTTCAATCGACAGCGTTGTTTCACTCTGGTCGAATCCGGCCAGCGGTCCAGAACCCGAAAAGTTCTCGACTTCAAGGCCAATAGAGGGATTGAGCGCGCGGCCTGCCTGATCGGCATCGGCCTCTCGCGCCCGTGTCTCCAGGGCGGCCCGCCGTACGTCTGGAGAGGCATTGCGCACTTGTTCCAGAATGATGTCGAGTGTGAGCGGTGTGCCTGGCGGAATCGGTCGCACATCGGCCTGAGGCCCAGTGCATGGCGCGGCGATCGCTCCCCCTGTAAAGGCGGATGCGATCAGGATGCACAAAGCACCCTGTCTGAATTTTGACATGAAGAAAAAGTCCTTGTGGTAATCTGAGCGACAGACGGACAGCGCGAGTAGCGCCGCTATCGGGTCAGATTAGGCACGCGGGGGACGATAAAGGCCCATGGGCTCGGCAAGCAGCGCGGACTGTTCGCCGCAAGGGCGTAGAATATCGTTGTTGAGACGGTCGGGCATGGACGAGGAAAGTCCCATTCCGACAAAGTGGAAATGGCAACTGCCGCAATTATGAGCGTGATGCTCATGGTCCGGCTTGTCTTCGTCATCATGGGATTCCAGATCAATGATCTGCGTTGCCAGATCGACGGATGCACATTCAGCATCAATGGCATCTGTCTCTTATACACATCTGACGCTGCCGACGAAGAGGATAGTGTAGAT
>OJBP01000910.1_pt1 | contig 11816 bp, 13 predicted proteins | sample 1590691 | NCBI WGS metagenome assembly OJBP01 (sample SAMN05416848, study PRJEB24817) | seawater metagenome | isolation source: Sea water | place: Canada:Atlantic | collected 2013-07 | reverse complement strand
CCGTCTCGTGGGCTCGGAGATGTGTATAAGAGACAGATTATATGGTCTTCCCATTCTTCAAAGGGCGTATCGAATTCAGATACGGTATCGTACTGTATAGAGACCCCGGCGGTATGGACGCTGTCAGGGTCACCGCTGACCAATGGATGCCAATCATAAAGGGGCTTGCCCTCCCAGAGCAGCCGATACGCACAGGTCAGCGGCATCCAATAGGCGTGGGTATCAAGGTTTTCGGGCTTCAGGACGATGCAGTCGGGCACGAACTGGTGCCGGTTTTGATAGTGACTGCACCGGCAAGTCGCGTCATCTAGCAGACGGCAGGCCACACTGGTCAGGGCGACTTCTTCGGTGTCTTCGTCTTCGAGCTTGTTCAGGCAGCATTTACCGCAACCGTCACATAGCGCTTCCCATTCGTCTTGCGACATCTTGGTGAGCGGCTTCTTTTCCCAGAACCGTTTGGCAAGACCTTTGGCGGCAATCGGATCGGTCATAGCGCGGCCAGAATGCTGCGGGCCTGAGCGCTGTCCGCATCCATCTGGGTGATTAACGCCTCAAGACCGTCGAATTTTTCCTCGCCGCGCAGGTGGTCGACCAGCGCGACCGAGACATGCTTGCCGTATAGATCGCCCTTGAAGTCAAAAATGAAGGTCTCGAGGTTGGCTTTGTTCTCCCCGAACATCGGGCGCACGCCAAGACTGGCGACGCCGTGGTACCGACCGGATTGCGGCCCCTCAAGCACATCAACCAGCACAGCGTAGACACCAAAGGCTGGCGGGTGCAGCCCGTCGATCGACATATTCGCCGTTGGGTAGCCCAGTTCACGGCCGCGCTTTTCACCATGCAAGACGGGGCCTTCAACACGATGCCAATGTCCCAGCATCGCGGCGGCATCGCGGGGACGTGCCTCTGTCAGTGCGTTGCGGATCGCGGTCGAAGACACGGTATCGGGGCCCTTCGCCATCAGCGGCGCGATCGTCACGCCAAATCCCATCTCGGCACCGAAGGCCTGCAGCTGTTCAGCCGTGCCAGCGCGCGCCTTGCCAAAGCGGAAGTCCGCGCCCACGACCACATGGCGCAGGCCCAGCCCATCAACGATCACCTCCTGCGCAAAGGCGCGGGGGCTCAGGCTGGACAAAGTGGCATCGAACCCCAACTCATACAGCTTGTCGACGCCGATCTTTTGCAACTGGTGCGCGCGCGCCTCTGCACCCATCAGGCGGAAAGGGGGGGCGTCTGGGGCGAAGTATTCGCGCGGGTGCGGCTCGAATGTGACCACCCCCAAAGGTGCTTCGGGCAGGGCAGCACGGGCCATGTCGATGACCGACAGATGCCCCAGATGCACGCCGTCAAAGTTGCCAATAGCGGCAGTTGCCCCCTGATCGGAAGCCGTTACAAATTGATAGTCGCGAATGATTTCCATGCGCTAGGTGGTAGCCCCGTCTGCCCCCGCTTACAAGCAGCGGGGTGGCACAGGGTGGTGAAAAACCGCAGCGTCGTCGGTAGCGCAGGTATCACAGATGTGGGGTCAGTCGAACTTGCGCGACGGGGCCAGAACGGTTGCCTCGCCAATCAGGACCTTTTTGCCGTCAATTGCACAGTGACAATCCAGTTTTACACGGCGTTTGTCGAATTCGATATTGGTGACCTTCACCTCTGCATAGACCAGATCGCCGGGGCGCACGGGGGCCAGAAACTTGAGCGACTGCGCCATGTAGACGGTGCCATGCCCCGGCAGCTGCTCTCCGATCACGGCAGAGATCAGGCCCGCAGTCAGCATGCCGTGGGCGATCCGCCCCTCGAAGATCGTGTCCTGCGCATAGGCGTCGTCCAGATGTACCGGATTACGATCAGTCGAGACTTGCGCGAACATCTCGATGTCTGCGTCGGTGATGACCTTGCGCAGATAGCGCGTCATGCCGATTTCGATATCTTCGATACAGATCGTTCCGCGGGGCAGATTATCCAACATGCCAGCCCTTTCAGTAATAAAGTGACGCCAGTTTCCGGTGGTGTGAAACTTAATTACTTTGCGGGCGCAGAAACGCAAGGAAAAAGTAGGTCAGCGTAGGTGCCCAATAGTGTAAGTCGGGGCCGACGTTTCCTTTTCAAGATAGCGGGTTAGCGCATCGGGATCGGGTTGGGTTTCGGTTTCCGTCTCCCGCGCGGCAAGCCCACCAGAGATGAAAAGCGAATCGATATCCTCGCCCATGGCTCCTTTGATGTCGGTATGAATGCCGTCACCGATGGCGAGGATGCCAGTGTCAGAGATGTCTTTGTCCAAGGCATAAAGCTTGCGGCGGGCCAGATCATAGATCGGTGGGTGCGGCTTGCCGAAATACAGGCTTTCACCGCCCATCTCGGTATAAAGCGCCGCCACAGCCCCCGCGCACCATTCGCGCACATCGCCACGGTCCACCACGATATCAGGGTTCGCGCAGAGCAGCTTGAGCCCCTTTTGCTTGGCATAAAGCAGTTGTGGGCGCAGCACAGAGGGGTCTTCGGATGGATCGAACGGGCCGGTGCACACGATGCCTTCGGCGTCTTCTAGGTCAACGCGATGGATGTCGGCGGGATCATCAAGCACATCACTTGGGTCAAAGAAATGTTTATCGCTGGGCGGACCAAGGTGCCAAACCTGCGTGCCCACCATGCCGCGATACATCGCCGTGCGCGCAGAGTCGCCCGAGGTGGCAATATCGTCCCACGCATCATCCGGTACGCCGAAGTGCGCGAGCTGTTTGATCACGCCGTCGCGGGGGCGGGGGGAATTCGTAACGAGCACCACCTTGCCACCACCTTTACGGTAGGCTTGCAGTGCGGTCACCGCGTCTGGCAGCGCCTTGACGCCGTCATGGACACAACCCCAGAGGTCGACAAATAACGCGTCATAGCGGTCAGAGATTTCGAAAAGGTTATTGATAATCTGGGTCATGGGCCGCTTTCCAATCTGCAAGAGGTTTGCACCGCAGAAAGCACACATCCCCCCGCGGGGCAACTGGGCAGCGTGTCGTTGGCGCAGGGGTTATAACCGCGCCAGCCCGTCCGCGATTTCGCCCGCGATGGCGGCGGCATCCACCCCCTCACGTTCCGCCGAGACGCGCAGCCCCAGCACATCGGACTGGTAGCGCCGCGCCAGACTGCGCGGATCGTGTTCGGTGCTGATGTCACCGGCGGCTTGGGCTTGGGAAAACAGCTCTGCGAACATCTGCTCCATCTTCAGCAGATGGGCGTTTGCTTTTTGCGCCAGCGGATGACGGTGGGCTTGCAGTTCAAGCAGGGTTTTCGAGAGCATGCAGGCTTTGGCCGGTGCGGTGTCATTCGAAATCACCATGCGGGGAAATTTTTGTAGCGCGGGCAGGGGGCCTTCGTTACGGGCAAGCGTCTTCATCCGCTCTGACCCGTCAGCGGCGTAGCGATCAAGCGCCAGTTCGAACAGCGCATCCTTTGACCCGAACGCTGCATAGAAGCTGCCCGGCTTCATCTTGAGGCTCGCCTCAAGGTCCTTCAGCGACGTGCCCGCCCAACCGCGTTGCCAGAACAGATCGCGGGCGCGTTCGATCAGATCTTCACGGTCATAGCTGGGTTTGCGGGGCATGGGATCACCTTTTCTTGAATGATTGCTCAATTATATACTTGAGTGATCGCTCAATAAACCCTAAATGTATCTCAACGAAACATTTACAGGAGTTTTTCCATGTCCTTCCCGTCCCACGATCTTGATACCGCCCCCGAAGCCTCCAAGCCGCTGCTTGAGCAGTCGCAAAAGGCCTTTGGCCGTCTGCCCGGTTTGCACAAGGTTCTGGCCGAAAGCCCACAGGCTTACGAAGGCTATCAGGTGCTGCACAAGCTGTTCACCGAAACCGATTTTGATGCGGAAGAGCTGACGGTTGTCTGGCAGGCGATCAACGTTGAAAACGAATGCCACTACTGTGTGCCTGCACACACCGGTATTGCCAAAATGATGAAGGTATCGGACGAAATTTCCGATGCTCTGCGCAACGAAACCGCGCTGCCCACACCCAAGCTGGAGGCACTGCGTACGTTCACCGTTCAGATGTTCCGCCAGCGTGGCAACGTCTCTGACGATCAGATGAAAGCGTTCTTTGACGCGGGCTATGGCCACCGTGCCGTGCTGGATGTGATCCTTGGTATGGCGCAGAAAACCATGTCCAACTACGTGAACCACGTCGCACAGACGCCCGTCGACGACGTGTTCAAGCCGCTGGCATGGGAACGCGGCGATACCCCTTTGAAGGTATAAGCCACCTGCGCTTCTGCGCTGCGCTGGAATGACAAAAGGCCCCCTAATCGCAGGGGGCCTTTTGCGTTTGTTACCCCCGCCAGGCGGGGGGCAGATGGGTCTGTTTAGGCTTTGATGTTCGGGATGATCTGCTTTTTACGGCTCATCACACCGGGCAGGACAACGCTGTCACCTGTAACGGTCGCGCCAAAGCTTTTCTCTGCCACAGACTTGGTAAAGTCGTTGGGGATCAGCATGGTGGCTTCTTCGTTCAGGATGTCGACAACGAAGAGCAATACCTGATCGGCCCCGTCTTCTGTGGCAACGCCGGGCATCGCAGCCATCAGTGCATCCTTGCGGTTCAGCACCGTGGCAGGCGAAGTGGTTTCCAGAACAGAGACCCGGAATTTCTTGCCGCCGACTTCGTATTCCTTGCTGTCCATCCGCAGCAGTTCCGCTTCGGAGAAAGACGAAACGTCGGATTTCGCCGCAAACATCTGCGCCGCGTATTCGGCAATGTCGACGCCCAGATCTTTGGCCAGCGCGTGGGCGATGGCGGTGTCTTCTTGCGTGGTGGTCGGGCTGCGGAATTCCAGCGTGTCGGACAGGATGCAGGTCAGCATCGCGCCTTTGATGTTCTCGGGCATCTGCGCCATGTCATCACCGATCATTTTGTACATGATCGTCGCTGTACAGGCGAGCGTTTCCATCACGATGTTGACGGGACCTTTGGTTTCAAGCCCGCCCACCAGACGGTGGTGGTCGATGATGGCGGTGATGTCCGCGTCGTTGATGCTGGCGGGCAGCTCGGCAGGGTTGTTGGTGTCAACGATCACAACGGGCTGGTCTGCTTGCACGTCGTCGATGATCTGCGGCTTGTCCAGCTTCCAGTGGTCCAGCATGAACAGCGCTTCGGTGTTGGGCTCGCCCAACAGGGCGGGGGCGGCGTCGACGCCTTTGATTTCATTCAGGTACCATGCCCAGATGATCGGGCTGCCGGTGCTGTCTGTGTCGGGGGATTTATGGCCAAAAACAAGCGTTGTCATAGGGGATATCCTGAAGTGGGAGAGTGTTGATTTGCGCGCCTTATATGGCTGGTTGCACCACTTGTCACCACCTGCCTGATACGCGCAGCTTTGGGGTTCTCAGCGGCGGGGCAAAGCTGGTAGCACTGCGTTTATGACAAACCCGCGCGAAACCGACCTTTACCCGCCGATCAAATCCTTTCTCGAGGATCAGGGCTATGTCGTGAAGTCAGAGGTGGGGGCTGCCGATGTCGTGGCTGTTCGCGGGGCAGAGCCGCCGGTGGTGGTCGAGCTGAAGCTGGGCTTTAGCCTCGCGCTGTTTCATCAATGTATCGCGCGTCTGTCGGTCAGCGATGATGTCTATCTGGCGGTCGCCCGTCAGCCGGGCAAACGTTTTGCCAAGGCGGTCAAGGACAACACGGCACTGGCGCGGCGTTTGGGGTTGGGGTTGATCACCGTGCGGCTGAAGGATGGTCTGGTCGAGGTGCATTGCGATCCGGGCCCCTATGCGCCGCGCAAAAGCGCCAAGCGGCAGGCGCGGCTGCTGCGCGAATTCGCACGGCGGCAGGGCGACCCGAATGACGGGGGGCAGACGCGGGCAGGGCTGGTCACTGCGTACCGGCAGGATGCGCTAAAGCTCGCGATGTATCTGTTCGAGGCAGGGGCCAGCAAGGGCGCGCATGTCGCCCGCGAAGCCGGGGTTCAGCGGGCAACCGCCATGATGCGTGACAATCACTATGGGTGGTTTGAAAAGATCGAGACAGGCGTATACGGCCTAACCCCGACAGGTGCCGACGCCGTTTCAACCGCGGGCCGCGTGTTGGGCGTTGACTAGCCCTGCTTTGCAAGGGGTGGATTGCCTAAAATTTTTCAAATTACCGTGGTTGACTAGTGCGGGTGACGCCCTTAGCTATCCCTCGTTAGCACTCGGCGGGCCTGAGTGCTAATGGCTAGATCCCTCGACCGGAGGGACGGCTTGGGAGAATAACTTTGAGCCTTAAGGAGCTGAAAGATGGCATTTAAACCGCTGCATGACCGTGTGCTGGTGCGCCGCACCGAAAGCGAAGAAAAAACCAAGGGTGGCTTGATCATCCCTGATTCCGCAAAAGAAAAACCCTCCGAGGGTGAAGTCGTTTCTTGTGGCGAAGGCGCGCGCAAGGACAGCGGTGAGCTGATCGCAATGGCTGTAAAAGCCGGCGACAAGGTTCTGTTCGGCAAGTGGTCCGGCACAGAAGTCACCCTGGACGGCGAAGAACTGCTGATGATGAAAGAAAGCGACATTATGGGGATCCTGTCCTGAGCTCAGGCAGACCGGGGCCTAGCGCCTCACCCAAGATACGCTGACATCAACCCAAGATTTTAGGAGAGACACTATGTCTGCTAAGGACGTAAAATTCGGGACCGACGCCCGTAACAAGATGCTTAAGGGTGTGAACATCCTTGCCGATGCCGTCAAAGTCACACTGGGCCCCAAAGGCCGTAACGTTGTGCTGGACAAATCCTTTGGCGCACCACGCATCACTAAAGACGGTGTATCCGTAGCCAAAGAGATCGAACTGGAAGACAAGTTCGAAAACATGGGCGCACAGATGGTTAAGGAAGTTGCTTCCCGGACCAACGACGAAGCGGGTGACGGTACAACAACCGCAACCGTTCTGGCCCAAGCCATCGTTAAAGAAGGCATGAAATCGGTTGCCGCTGGCATGAACCCGATGGACCTGAAGCGCGGCATCGACATGGCGACCACCACTGTCGTCGAAGCGATCAAAGCAGCAGCGCGCCCTGTCAACGACAGCGACGAAGTTGCCCAAGTCGGCACCATCTCTGCAAACGGCGAGAAAGAAATCGGCCGTCAGATCGCAGACGCGATGCAGAAAGTCGGCAACGAAGGTGTGATCACCGTCGAAGAGAACAAAGGTCTGGAAACAGAGACCGATGTTGTTGAAGGCATGCAGTTCGACCGCGGTTACCTGTCCCCTTACTTCGTGACCAACTCCGACAAGATGACCGTCGAACTGGAAGACTGCATCATCCTGCTGCACGAGAAAAAACTGTCCTCGCTGCAGCCAATGGTTCCCCTGCTTGAGCAAGTGATCCAGTCGCAAAAACCACTGCTGATCATCTCGGAAGATGTTGAAGGCGAAGCGCTGGCAACTCTGGTTGTTAACAAACTGCGCGGCGGCCTGAAAATCGCAGCGGTCAAAGCACCTGGTTTCGGCGATCGCCGCAAAGCCATGCTGCAAGACCTTGCAATCCTGACAGGCGGTCAAGTGATCTCCGAAGATCTGGGTATGAAGCTCGAGTCCGTGACCATGGACATGCTGGGTTCGGCCAAGAAAGTCACCATCACCAAAGACGAAACAACAATCGTTGACGGCGCTGGCGAGAAGGCAGAGATCGAAGCACGTGTTGCTCAGATCCGTAACCAGATCGAAGAAACCACATCCGACTACGACAAAGAAAAGCTGCAAGAGCGCGTTGCCAAACTGGCAGGCGGTGTTGCCGTGATCCGCGTCGGCGGCATGTCCGAAGTTGAAGTAAAAGAGCGCAAAGACCGCGTTGATGATGCCCTGAACGCGACACGTGCTGCTGTTCAAGAAGGTATCGTTGTTGGTGGTGGTGTTGCACTGGTCCAAGCGGGCAAAAAGCTCGAAGGCCTGACAGGCGACAACGCAGACCAAAACGTTGGTATCAGCATCGTTCGTAAAGCACTCGAAGCGCCTCTGCGTCAGATTGCTGAAAACGCAGGTGTTGACGGTTCCGTAGTGGCCGGCAAAATCCGCGAAAGCGACGACCTGAAGTTTGGCTTTAACGCTCAGACCGAAGAATATGGCGACATGTTCAAGTTTGGTGTTATCGACCCTGCCAAAGTTGTGCGTACAGCTCTGCAAGACGCGGCATCCGTTGCCGGTCTGCTGATCACAACCGAAGCCATGGTTGCCGATAAACCGTCGAAAGACGGCGGCGCAGGCGGCGGCATGCCCGACATGGGTGGCATGGGCGGCATGGGCGGCATGATGTAAATCACGCCGCCGGGGCGATCACGCCCTTGTGCTGACAGAATGAAGGGGCGCATCACCCGATGCGCCCCTTTTTCGTGGCGCGTCGTGCAAGGGTGGCCTAAGCAAACGCCATGCGTATCCTTTGCCTAACCGCCCTTGTGATGGTCGCCTTTGCTGCCAATTCCATTCTGACCCGTTTTGCCATTGCAGGGGGGCATATAGACCCCACTGGTTTTGCCGTCGTGCGGGTGCTGTCCGGCGCGGTGCTGCTTGCCATGCTGGTGCTGATACGCGGCGGGCGGGTGCCACTGATACGACGTCAGCAGGGGCTTGGGGCGATCACGCTTGCGATCTATATCATCGGCTTTTCCCTCGCCTATCTCACGCTGGACGCAGGGCTGGGTGCGCTGATCCTTTTCGGCGTGGTGCAAATTGCAATGTTCACCCATGGCGCGCTGTTCGGCGTGACCCCGACACCGCGCAAGTTGCTGGGGGCGGCGGTGGCCTTTTCAGGATTGGTGCTGGTGCTGTGGCCGTCGCAAGGCGTGGCGGTTGACCCATTGGGAGCCGCGTTGATGATCGCCGCAGGGCTCGGCTGGGCCGCCTATACGATCATTGGCCGTGGCGCGTCCGACCCGCTGGCAGGCAGCGCGGGGAACTTTGTGATCTGCACGCCCTTGGTCGCTATCCTGCTGCTGGTGCAGGCGACATTCTACACCCCCACGGGCATTGCTCTTGGCGTGGTCTGCGGGGCCGTCACCTCGGGCCTCGGATACGCGCTGTGGTATGCGGTGCTGCCAAGGCTGGCGCAGGCGACGGCGGCGGTGGTGCAACTGTCAGTGCCGGTCATCGCGATCCTTGCCGGTGCGCTTTTGCTGGCAGAGCCTTTGGGCGCAAAGGTGATCATTGCCACCGCGTTGGTGCTTGGCGGGATCGGGCTGGCGGTCAGCGCACGGTCGGCTCCAGCGGGTCGTAGCTGATCGGGTCGTTGCCAAAGGCGACCTGCGCCAGACTGTCCGGCTTGACCCGCAGACCGCGCATCTCTTCGGGGGTGACCCAGCGGCGGTCGGTCACGATCCTTTCGGCGTCCTGCCACGCGGGGTCCACATCGGCAGAGCCGATCACAGTGCAGCGAAAGTAGATATCCACCTGATGGAAATCCCCCTGAGGGTCGTGGAATTCATTCACTAGACAGGGCGCACCCACGGCGATCTGCAGGCCGGTTTCTTCATAGACTTCGCGGATCAGATTGTCGGGCAGGGCGCTTCCGCGTTCTACCCCGCCACCGGGTGCACACATCAGGTCGCTTTTGCCATCGGGATAGGCGTTGACCAACAGCAGCCGCCCGTCATGGACCAACACGGCCCGTACCGCCAAACGCGGGCTATTTTCCGCCATATTACCCTCAATCTCGCGGTGTATGCGTCAAAGTATTTCACATGCGGCGTTTTCAGTCTATTTGACCCTAGCTATGAAAACACTGGTCACAATCACTTTCTCGCTTGGCGTGCTGTCGGGTGTAGCACAGGCGCAAGCGCCACTTTCCATAGCCGGAGAGGGGCGCTGCGTGGTGCTGTTGCACGGGCTCGCCCGGACCGAGACCTCCTTTGCCGTGATGGAGGCCGCGCTCGAGACCGAGGGCTATACCGTGGTGCGCCCCGGCTACCCGTCAACCACCGCCCCCGTCGAAGAGCTGACCCGCCGCACCTTGCCCGACGCAGTCGCTGCCTGCGGGACGGCATCGGTCGATTTCGTGACCCATTCCATGGGCGGTATCCTTCTGCGGCAATGGGTGGCCGAAACGGGCGATGCGCGTATTGGCCGCGTCGTCATGCTGGCCCCGCCCAATCACGGCAGCGAAGTGGTGGACACGCTGGGTGATCTTGCCGCCTTTGACTGGATGAACGGTCCCGCAGGGGCGCAGATGGGGACGGGTGAAAACTCCCTCCCGCTGCGTCTGCCCCCGGTTACCTTTGATCTGGGTGTGATCGCGGGGACGCAATCGCTGAACCCCTATTTCTCGTCGCTGCTGCCGGGGCGAGATGATGGCAAGGTGTCGGTGCAATCCGCGCGTGTCGACGGCATGCGGGATTTTTTGATGCTGCCGGTGACGCATACGTTCATGATGATGAACCCGACGGTGATTGCGCAGACGATGACCTATCTGGACACAGGGAAATTCGACCGGTCGCTGGGGTTCGTGGACGCGGTGCTTGATTCAATCGGCTGCCCCGATGGGGCCTGCTTGCCGGGACAAAAGGCTAACGATGCTGAACGTTGAATTTACGGGGGCGCAAGTCTTGGGTGCGGATGCGCTTGAGCCCCGCCCGCTGGCGGTTGCGCAGGGGCTGATTACCGATGTGGCGCAAACCACGCGCGTTGATCTTGACGGCTACATGATCGTCCCGGGGATCGTCGATGTGCATGGGGACGGGTTCGAACGGCACCTCGCCCCCCGTCGCGGTGCGATGAAAACCATGCAAGAGGGTCTGGTCGCCGCCGAGGCAGAGCTGGCCGCCAATGGCATCACCACCGCCGTGCTGGCGCAGTTCATCAGCTGGGAAGGCGGCTTGCGCGGCTATGAATTTGCCGAACAGGTCTTTGGCGCGATCCAGCAGGTGTCAGATACGTTGGTCACGGACCTGCGCGGACAGCTCCGGCTCGAGACGCATCTGCTGGACCTTTACGCCGATCTGCCGCAGCGCATGCAGGACTGGGGGCTGTCCTATGTCGTGTTCAACGACCATCTGCCGCACGACCGGCTGGCGAAAGGGCAGGTGCCCAAACGCATGGTAGGGCAAGCGCTGAAGGCAGGGCGCAACCCGGACGACCATCTGCGGATGATGCAAGACCTGCACGCCCAAAGCGCGGATGTCCCCGGCGCGCTGGACTGGCTGTGCAAGGTGCTGGCGGCGCGGGGCATCCAGATGGGCAGCCATGATGACACCACCGCCGAAGGCCGAGCCGCATGGCGCAAACGGGGCGTTTCCGTCGCCGAGTTCCCCGAGACGTTGGAGGCTGCGGAAGCCGCAGCGGCGGGCGGGGATCACGTTGTGCTGGGGTCGCCTAACGTGGTGCGCGGCGGGTCTCACAACGGCAATGTGTCGGCGCTTGAACTGATTTCGATGGGGATCGGCGGGGCGCTTGCCTCTGACTATCACTACCCCTCGCCACGACGCGCGGCCTTCATGCTGGCCGACAGCGGTGTGTTATCCTTGGCGCAGGCATGGCATCTGGTTTCCGGCGGTCCGGCGGCGGTGCTGGGGCTGTCCGATCGCGGTGAAATCGCCACAGGCAAACGCGCCGATCTACTGGTGCTGGATGCGCAAACACGCCGCGTCGCCATGACCATGGCGGGCGGTCGCGTGAGCTATATGTCCGGTGATATTGCCGCGCGGTTCCTTCGTTAGGCTCGCGCGGAATTTGCCCTAGCTTGGCCGTTTGACAATGTTCACATGGCCCATCTTACGGCCCGGTTTAACATCCGCCTTACCGTAAAGATGCAGCGCCGTGTCGCGCCTGTCTCTTATACACATCTCCGAGCCCACG
>OJBP01000902.1_pt1 | contig 11885 bp, 10 predicted proteins | sample 1590691 | NCBI WGS metagenome assembly OJBP01 (sample SAMN05416848, study PRJEB24817) | seawater metagenome | isolation source: Sea water | place: Canada:Atlantic | collected 2013-07 | reverse complement strand
CGAGATAGGAGTCCGTCTCGTGGGCTCGGAGATGTGTATAAGAGACAGATTTTTAGATGCTCGGAGCAATCAGATTGGTTGGAGTGGATGATGCCGTTTTAACGGAAGTTCTAGGCTTTACGGTTTTCCGTAAATAATATCAACATATAATTAATAAATTTGAAAAAACCCAACCAATATGTTTAAAAATTCATTTTCATTTGAAGGCCGTATCCGTAGAACAGAGTACGGTATCAGTATTATTATTTATGCGGTTATTGCAGTAATTATTAATTTATTGATAGGAGCCAGTAATGGTGATGCTGCATTTTTAGTTATCGCATATATTCCACTCCTTTGGTTTTTATGGGCCCAGGGCGCTAAAAGATGTCACGATTTGGGAAATAGTGGTTGGTGGCAATTAATTCCATTTTATGGATTATGGTTATTGTTTCAGGATGGTAATCCTGGAATAAATCAATATGGTGAAAACCCCAAAGCAAATGCTATAAGTACAAATGGATACGGAACAAATTCTACAACTTTAAATAATACTTCTCAAAACAATTCTGGTTCTTCATATCAAGGAGGTTATAATGGTGGGCATAACAACCCAAATCAAGATTTTAATTCCACTCAAAATGATTCATCCCCTAGCTATGGAAATTCCTCAGGCTACAAAGATGGAGATTTATATAATTAGATTAATCTTATGCAGAATATTAAAAACTTAACCATAAGCAGTACGAATCCGTGCTTACTTATTTATTTAGTAGACCAAAGCCATTCTATGGCAGATAGATTTGGAAATGCCACTCACTCAAAAGCTTTTGAAGTAGCCGAGGCTATAAACGATATACTCTATGAAGTCGGTTTAAGATGCATAGGTGGTGGTGGAGAAATTAAAAACCGCTTTGAAATAGCTATTATTGGATATGGTAAGGAATCAAATTCAGTAAAATCAGGATGGGAGGGACAACTATCGGGAAAATGGGTTGTACCTATTAAAAATATATTTGATTATCCTTTAGGTCAAGAAAATGATAAGCCTATTTGGATTAAACCTTATGCCGAAACAAACACTCCAATGGCAAGTGCATTTGAGAATGCCAAAAGACTTTGTAATGATTGGATTAATTGGGGTAATCACAAAGATTGCCATCCTCCAATTATTATAAATATTACTGATGGAGAAGCAACAGATGCCGGAAGTAACTTTACGAAATTAAAAAACGAAGTAGAGCAGATAAGAAGACTTTCAACAAATTATGGGCCAACAAATGTTTTTAATATTCATATATCGGGCAGAGCGGGGGACAAGGTTTTATTTCCAGATTTAATGAATAGTGGAGATCGTTACGAAAACTTATTATTTGAACTTTCATCAACATTAGATGAAAATATGGTAAGAATAGCTCAGCAAAAAGGGTATAACATTCCTTTTAATGCAAAAGGATATGTTTTTAACGGGAATGCTTCTGATTTAATAAACTTTTTAAATATTGGCACACCGCAATAATGAATGTAACTATACTCCAGATTCATAAGCGAGACTCTTATCAATACAAATTTATCCAAGATAAGTATGCTCTTGATAAATCTAATAAAAGTTTTGCTATTGCTGATGGTACTACACAAAGTTTTAATTCAGAAAATTGGGCGAGGCTATTAACTTCTCTTTTTGTTAAAAAGCCTTTATTTGAACCTAATCAGATAATTGAAGGCTTTTCAAAACTCACGAGTGATTTTGAAGGTTTTGAATTTAAGTACAGTGAAAATCCAGCCAAAGCTTCTTTGGAAAAGGCCAAGAAAGATAAAGGGGGGACTTCAACCTTTTTAGGTGTTCAATTTATTTCACAAAATTTAATAAAGGTAATATCCTGTGGTGACAGCAATTTATTCGTTTTGAATGAAAAGTCTATTAAGACCTCTTACCCATTTACCAACCTTGATTCACTAGATGAAAACAATTTTTTTATAAATACAGAGGCTCTAAAGAAGAATGAAATTGACACAAGTTTCTTTAAAACTACAGAAATTGAATTACAAGGAAAAGAAAAAATACTTTTGGCTACAGATGCATTAAGTCGATTAATTTTAATGAAAAATACTGTAGCCAATGAGTTAAGCGAAGTATCCAATTTCGATGAACTGCATAATTTTTGTCATAAATACTGGGATTCCAATGAATTACAAGAAGATGATATTACGGCATTTTTTATAGATTCAACGGAACCTGAAAATTATAAAGAAATAATTCCCCCTCTAAATTTTGAATATCCCAAAACGGAAGTGCCCGAATTTATTCCTAGTTCAATGTTAGAGAAAAACCAACTAAACTTTACTGATATGCAAATGGATGAAATAAAAAGCCAGTTCAACGGTGTCGCCAATGATTTTCATTTTGTAAAACAAAAATTGCGCACTAATAATTTATTGATGATTCTAGTAATATTTCTGTTATCGATTAACTTAATATTTCTGTTTATGTATAGACCAAAGAATTATGAGCAAAATCAAGTTATTAAAACTGAAAAATCAAAAATCAGTAATGAAGAAACAACTCCCATAAAAACGAGTAAAATTGAAAAAGAGCGGGTGAAAGTGGTCGATACTAATCAGTAAAAAATAAACCTTACGCTAAATTGAACTTTTTATGAAAAGAACTTTTCCTACGATTGGACAGTATAATCAACATTTTCAACAAAATGGAAGTTCTGGTTTTCAAAATCTTAGGAATATTGTATTAATAGCTTCTAGAAATGTACCTATTAAAATATTCCTTTTTGGATCTGGGGCTTATGCAGCTGTTTTTAAAGGGTTATATGAAGGAAAGAATTTTGCTATCAGATGCTTTCTCACTGTTGACGAGGAAACTGTTTCTCGATATAAAGTAATCGGAGATTATCTTAGTAAACTATCTTCTAACTGGAAAGTTGATTTTCAATTTTTAGACAATGAATTATTAATAAATGGTGCCCGATATCCTATTATTAAAATGGAATGGGTAGAGGGACAATTGCTTAATGACTTTGTCACACAAAACATTTATAATAATTCAGTATTAGAAGAGATACAACACAAATTACTAGTAATCTCAAAGAATCTCGAGAAAGCAGAAGTGGGACATGGGGACCTTCAATTTGGGAATATAATTGTAGTAGGGAATGCAGATTCATTCACCCTAAGGCTCATTGATTATGACGGAATGTATGTGCCGAGTTTAAATGGCAGAAAAGCCTTGGAATTGGGAAGAAGTGAATTTCAACATCCAAGAAGAACTGCGTATCATTTCAATCCTCAAATGGATCGTTTTTCATTTTGGGTTATGTTGACGGGATTGGAGGCAATAAAACATGATAAAACGCTGTGGCAGCCCGTAATGCAGGGAGGCTATAATACTTTAGATAATTGTTTATTTACAGCCCAAGATTTTACCTATCCTAATCAATCACATCTTTTCCAAAAACTTCAGCGGATTAATAATACTACTTTGAACTTTTATTTAGAAAAGTTAAAAGAGTTTTGTGCTGGTGATATCAATACTGTTGACTCTCCTAGACTATATGGAGAAATAGTAGCCAATGAGCAGAACAATTTAAGCAAGGAGACTCAAAGGCCCTCTATACCGCTAGAAGAAACCACAACGGAAATCTCTGATTTTAAAATCAATTGTTTGAATGGTATAGCAACTGTACTCTCCAGTACTTTCGAAAAGATTGGACAAACACCCCTTTTACTTAATAAAACATTATATGAAGGCAAAACAATAATTATTTCTAATGGGGAAGAAATAAAACAAATAAAACTAACTAATAAACAAATTATTTATGAGATTTCATTTTTAAATGAGTCGCATTTTACTCCTAACGAAGTAGATGTGAATCCTATACCCAATGAAGAAATTGAAGGTAAAAATGAAGCTAGGACTGAAGTACTTAAAAATCAAATTGAGGAATTAGAAAGAAAAAAAACTGAAAGAAAAAAGTTAGAAGAAGAGGTAGAGAGAAATAAATTAAGAAAGGAACGAGAAGAGCTTGAAAAACTGAAAGAAAAAAGAGAAAGAATTGCTGAATTAAATAGACTTAAAGAAGAAAAAGAGAAAAAGAAAGAAAAAAGGGTTCAGAGAAAGTGGATCACTTTGTTTATAGCTGTGATAGTAACAATTGGTTCATTTCTGTTATATAATGAATTTTCTACAAATGATAATACCCCTCACAAACTTTCAAATCCCAACCTTACAAACTTATCAGTAGAACCAATTAATAATTTAAATGAGACCAATAGCAAAGACGGGGTATTAAACATAAATTACCAAGATATTATTCGCAATGTATTAAAGGCAGAAGAGCAACGAAATTTTAATGATATATATACTAACTATAGTTCTACTATGCAAAGGTATTGGGATATAGACAGACCAAATTACAATAATTTAAAAAACCGATATGAATATATATGGGGCTTTACTTCAAATTCTAAAAATGAAATTGAGAAAATTGTGAAGGTTAATTCGAACACCTTCGATTTGTATACAAACTTTAGTTACTACAACAATAATAGAGCAGAAAGCTTTGAAACGAATAGTGTTATTAGGTATGTTTTTGATAGTAGCGGAAAGATTATTGAAACTTATGGAATTGAACAAAACATACAGGAGCTAAATCCTTATGAGGGATACGGAAGTTCAAAATATGGATTTATATACGGATATGATGTTATTTTACGGGAAAGACCGGATATAACTTCGCCTGTTATTAATTTATTTAAAACCCCAGGAGAAAGAATTGAAATTTTAGATGAAGTTTCCAAGAAATATAACCAACAAGCCATACTTACAAAAGATTTGCAATATTATGTTGATTATGAACCCAAAGTTGTAAAAAAAGGGAAAGCTGTTATTATTGTGAATGAGGATGCCAATGATGTTGTCATTTCATTTACAATTGATGACAATAATTCAAAAATGTTAAGAGTAGATCGATCGTATATTGAAAAATTGGATTATAATTGGTACAAAGTTAAGAATCAACAAGGGAGTATTGGCTGGGTATATAGTAAATTTGTTACTACAAATCCTTCAGATTCTAAAAAAACGAAAATTAATAATTCTGAAATTAACAATAAATATCCCAATTCAGAACCTCCAAAAAATCTCTTTTATAAATTTAAAACACAGTTTTACGATCCTCCTTTCTTAATTGCCTTAAGGGACAGACCTTCTGCTTCGGGATTGGAGATATACTTATGTCCAAAAGATTCAGATATTTATGTGATTGATAATACAGAAGTTACATACTTTAAGGTTTATGTTAATGGATACACTGGCTACGTTACTAAAAACTATTTAAAAAGAAAATATTAAATAATAATGAATCAACAAACTCACAACAAACTAGTCTCCTTCATTTGGTCCATCGCAGACGATTGCCTGCGCGACGTTTACGTACGCGGAAAATACCGTGATGTGATTTTGCCAATGGTAGTTTTACGTAGATTGGATGCCTTGCTTGAACCAACAAAAGAAGCTGTCCTGGAAGAACTCGCATTTCAACGTGATGAAGCCAAGTTTACGGAATGGGATGAAAACGGACTTCGGCAGGCCTCTGGCTATGTATTTTACAATACAAGCAAGTGGACTTTGCAAATGCTCCACGACACTGCTACCAACAGTCAGCAGATATTACAGGCTAACTTTGAGGATTACCTAAATGGGTTTAGTGCCAACGTAAAGGAAATTATAGACAAGTTCAAACTTCGCAGCCAAGTGCGCCATATGGCCACCAAAGATGTGTTGCTAGATGTCTTGGAAAAGTTTACTTCCTCCTATATCAACCTAACACCTTTTGAAAAAGAAGATCCCGAAGGGAGAAAACTGCCTGCCCTTTCAAATCTTGGAATGGGGTACGTTTTTGAGGAATTGATTCGGAAATTCAACGAGGAAAACAACGAAGAAGCGGGGGAACACTTTACGCCACGAGAGGTAATCGATTTGATGACGCATATTATTTTCGATCCTATCAAAAACAATTTGCCTCCGGTAATGACCATTTATGATCCTGCCTGTGGAAGTGGAGGGATGCTTACAGAATCACAGAATTTTATAAAGGATGAGGAAGGTATAATCAAGGCTTTGGGCGATGTGTATCTTTATGGAAAAGAGATAAATGATGAAACCTATGCCATCTGCAAAAGCGATATGATGATTAAGGGGAATGATCCTGCCAATATACGTGTGGGCTCCACCTTATCTACCGATGAATTCGCAGGAAGTACTTTCGACTTTATGCTTTCCAATCCGCCTTACGGAAAATCTTGGAGCAGCGAACAAAAATATATTAAGGATGGGAAGGATGTAATAGACCCCCGTTTTAAAATACAACTGAAAAACTATTGGGGTGTGGAGGAAGATGCCGATGCAACCCCGCGCTCTTCAGATGGACAATTGTTGTTCCTAATGGAAATGGTGAGCAAGATGAAACCGCTATCCCGAAGCGCCAACGGAAGCCGAATTGCTTCGGTACATAACGGAAGTAGCCTCTTTACCGGTGATGCCGGCGGTGGCGAAAGCAACATTCGTCGCCATATTATTGAAAATGATTGGTTGGAAGCCATTGTGCAAATGCCCAATAACCTATTTTACAACACGGGCATTACCACCTATATCTGGATTTTAAGTAATAACAAAACCGCAAACCGTCAAGGAAAGGTGCAATTGATTGATGCCGGACAATTATACCGAAAGCTTCGCAAGAACCTGGGAAATAAAAACTGTGAATTCGCCCCTGAACATATTGACGAAATTGTAAAAGTATATACCAAACTGCAGGAAGTGGAAAGCGAAGGCGAACAGCAAATTGCCGCAAAGGTTTTCGACAACGCTGATTTTGGCTATTATAAAGTTACTATTGAACGTCCTAAAAGGCTAAAGGCGCAGTTTACCAAGGAACGCATAGAAACCCTACGCTACGATAGGAGTTTACAGGAATCGATGGAATGGGCATATAGCACTTTTGGAGGTTCGGTTTATACCAATATAAAAGCGCACGAAAAAGAACTATTGGATTGGTGCGAGAAAAACGAACTAAACCTTTCATCCGCAAATAAAAAGAAGTTACTTAAACAGGATACTTGGAAGAAGCATTTAGAGCTGGTGACCAAGGCAGAAGCGCTTTTTGCTATTTTTAAAGAAGCTAGCTACACCAACTTTAACGACTTTAAGGTTGAAGTGGATCAGGCTATTAAGAAAACAAAACTGAATATTTCTGCTTATGAAAATAAGGCCATTTTAAATGCCATAAGTTGGTATGAAGCAAAAGCCGAAAAAGTAATTAAAAAGAAGGAAAAACTTACGGGCGATAAACTGCAAAGATTGTTGACGCATTTAGGTTGTACCGAAATACAATTACCGGACTTTGGTTATTTCACCACCGATAAAAAGGGGGAATACCTTGTTTACGAAACCGAGAGCGACCTGCGCGATACCGAAAATGTACCCTTAAAGGAAAATATACACGATTACTTTTTAAAGGAAGTAAAACCCCACGTTGAAGAAGCTTGGATAAATCTGGATAATACTAAAATTGGGTATGAGATTAGCTTTAATAAATATTTTTATAAGCATACACCTTTACGAGATATTGAGGAAGTAACCGCCGATATATTGGAATTGGAACGGCAAAGTGACGGCTTGATTGCGGAAATTTTAAATTTGGCCTAATGGTAGAAACTGAAATGCGATTGTTGCGGTACGATAGCTATAAAGATTCTGGTGTGGAATGGTTGGGAGAAATTCCGGAGCAATGGGAGGTTAAACCTGGTTTTGTAATATTATCAGAAAGCAGAGATAAGAATTTAGGGTTTATTGAAAAAACTGTTCTTTCATTGAGTTACGGAAATGTTATTGTTAAACCTGAAGAAAAACTAACTGGCTTAGTGCCCGAATCTTTTGAGACATATCAATTAGTAAAACCCGGAGATATAATTATTAGACCAACAGATTTACAAAATGACAAAACAAGTTTAAGAACTGGTTTAGCAAAAAATAATGGAATTATTACAAGTGCCTATATTAATTTAAGAGTTAAGGATAAGTATTCTGGTTCTTTTTATCATTACTATATGCACACGATCGATATTAATAAAGTTATTTACGGATTAGGTTCTGGTTTGAGACAAAATATAAGCTTTGGAGATTTTAAAAGATTTCCTTTTCCATTACCACCCCTAAAAGAACAAACCGCCATCGCCCAATTTCTGGATGATAAAACCCAAAAGATAGACCAAGCCATTACCATAAAAGAGCAACAAATAAACCTGCTTAAAGAGCGCAAACAAATTCTCATACACAAAGCGGTTACGCGAGGGCTGAACCCAAATGTAAAACTAAAGGATTCTGGTGTGGAGTGGATTGGAGAGATTCCGGGAGGTTGGGAAGTAAATAAGTTATTTGGCCTATGTGATTTCGTTAGAGGAAATTCAACTTTCAGTAAAGACGAATTATTAAGTATTGGAGATTATGTTGCCTTGCAATATGGAAAGACTTACAAAGTTGAGGAAATTGATGAAAAATATAACTTTTATGTCAATGATGAATTTTACAAGGATAGCCAAACCGTGAATTATGGCGATACTGTTCTTATTTCGACGTCTGAAACAATCGAAGATTTAGGTCATTCAGCTTATTATAACAGGGGCGATTCAGGATTGCTAGGAGGTGAACAGATATTATTAAATCCAAACAAGGAAAAAATAAATGGCCATTACTTATACTTTTCCTCAAAATTGTTTTCAAAACAATTAAGAAAGTATGCGACTGGAATTAAAGTTTTTAGATTCAATATTAATGACTTAAAAACTATATATATTGCGTTACCCCCACTTTCCGAACAAAAAGAAATTTCAGAATATATAGAAAAAGCTTCCCAAAAAATAGAAACTGCCATTGGTTTAAAACAGCAGGAGATTGAGAAATTGAAGGAGTATAAGGGGAGTTTGATAAATAGTTGTGTAACGGGGAAGGTTAAGGTGTGTTAAAAAGAAAATAATATGGCAGCAGGAAATATATCCACAGATTTAAAATTTGAAGAACTGATGTCCTATTCGGATGTTTTGCAAAAATTGTCTAGAGATAAAAAACGTGCAAAACACTTAATAATGGGAAATGGTTTTAGTATGGCTTATGATTCTAAAATATTTTCATATAACGCACTATACAATTTTATTGAAGAATTAAATGACCCTGTTTTAACAAAATTGTTTAAAATCATTGATAATAAGAATTTCGAATTGGTGATGCAACAAATTGACAATTTTATTGAAATAGCGAAAGCATTTGGTGCAGATGAAGAACTATTGATAAAATTAAAAGCAGCAAATCAAAAACTTCAAACCAGCTTGATAGAGGCCATCAGTTCTCTACACCCAGAACATGTTTTTAAAATCCCTGAAGAAAAAAGTAAGAGCTGCGCAAAATTTCTAAATGAATTTCTTTTAAATAATGGCAAGGTTTTTACAACCAATTATGATTTACTTATGTATTGGGTTTTAATGCGAAATGAAGCTACAAAAGGAAACGATGGTTTTGGAAGGGAAATGTTAAATCCTGAAAAAGTAATTCAAAAACAAGAAGAACCTGACTGGTCCGATTTATTTTGGGGTGAAAGTGATGAAGAACAAACCATTTTTTTTGTACACGGATCATTACCATTATTTGATACAGGTACCCAAATTCTAAAAGAAGTTTACGATACCGAACATTATCTACTAGATAATATTAAAAAAAGAATGGAAAATAAAGACTATCCAGTTTTTGTGACAGCAGGTAATGGGGATGAAAAACTAAATCATATCAGGCACAATCCTTACTTAAACTTTTGCTACAATCAATTATCATCCCTTGAAGGTTCCTTAATAAGTTTTGGTTTTAATTTTGGAGAATATGACGAACATATTATTGATGCCATTAATAAAGCTGCAAATAATGGTTTTACTCCTAGAGACGGAAAACGTCTATGGAGCATTTATATCGGAGTTTATTCTGAAGATGGATTAGAACATATAAAAGTTATTCAAGCGAAGTTCTTATGTAAAGTAAATGTGTATAACGCCCGATCGGCAAATATTTGGGGAGTATAAAATGAATAAGACAGCAATAATTGAATACAAACATAACTATAAAGTAAATTTTGAGTACATAAGCTCAGAAGAACTTTATAAATGGCAAGCGGTAAAACATTTTAAAATTTATTGGGATGCAGAGTCACACAATTTTCATGAAATGCTTTCGAAAAGTCTTGATAAGACCAAAAATTTACTTTCTTCAGGGAATTATTTAGCTCGTAGAATGGTAAAGATGGTTACTAAATCTGCTCCTGAAGAAATGCGGGCTCTCTTTAAAATGCTTTATGATGAATCGATAGATTTAGAAACAAGGTTTTTAAAATTTCGTTCTGATTTTATTGAATTAAAAGAAATTCACACAGATAAAAAAAATCATTATCAGGATGACAGGGCAATAATGGTTTATTTGGCAATGCGTTATCCAGATGAATATCATCTCTATAAATATGAAATGTTTAAAGACTTTACTGCACTTGTGGATATTCCATACCAGACTGTTGCGGGACGGTTTAGTAATGTTCTTAAATTTCAAGATGTATGTAAGCAATTAAAAGACATTTTAATAGAGGATGATGTTTTATTAAAACTGCATCATGATAGATTGGGAGAAGATTGTTATCAAGATCCAGCTTATACCATATTAGTCCAAGATTTTATATACGCTTGCGTAAATCATTTACAAGAAATAAATATTGAGGAAGAAAAACCTCAATTAATAAATGAAGAGTTTTTTGAATTTGAAGATTTCGTTGTAGAAGTTTTCGAGTCTAATTTTAAAGGAGGGAATATTGATCATTTAAAGAAGCAAAAACAAAACAGTATAACAGGGAGAGCAGGAGAAGATTATGTACTTAATAATGAAATTAATAAGTTGAAAATGCAAGGAGTAAAAGATATTTACTCAAAAATTATTCATACATCAGTCGTTGAAGGTGATGGGAAAGGCTATGATATACAATCTGTTGATGATAATGGTAATGTTATTTATATTGAAGTTAAGGCTACCACAGGAGCCTTTAATAGTCCATTTTATATTACTAGGACGGAACTTGAATGCAGCAGAGTTAATTCAGAAAATTATAGGCTATACAGGGTTTATAACTTTGATAATAAGAAAAATGAGGGCAAATTAAAAATATTTAAGGGTTGTATTGAACCATTCTGCAAACAACCTGAGAATTATAAGGTTAAGCTAAAAATTAATCCTGCACAATAAAATGAAACGAAAAGAAATTGCAGCATATATAGAAACCGCTTCCCAAAAAATAGAAACTGCCATTGGCTTTAAACAGCAGGAAATTGAGATGTTGCAGGAGTATAAGGAGAGTTTGATAAATGGTTGTGTAACGGGGAAGGTTAAGGTGTGTTAGTTATGGAGAAAATTAAGCAAGTTTTAATACTTATTTTTAATTGGTTTATAAGAAGAAAAGCTGTGTATCGCATTGCGGGAATTGGTGCTTTTGGCTATATGTTATTAGAGTTAGCGGCTGTAACTCTACCAATATCCGCTAATCCTGATTATGAAGAAATAAAATTAAAATATGGAGAGTTGCCTAAAATAATAATTGGGTATTTGGTAGATAAGTTTGCTAGTGGCACAAATTATTGGAACCTCTCAATTGCAATAGCCATATTTGCTTTATGTGTTTTGATTGAATATAAAATATTGAAGCCTACTAAGTCAGTAAATGCGACCAATATTTTCTCTGGCTGGTTTCAGATTAATAATCAAACTAACAACTATGACAAAGAATAGTATCTGTCTCTTATACACATCTCCGAGC
>OJBP01000900.1_pt1 | contig 11944 bp, 10 predicted proteins | sample 1590691 | NCBI WGS metagenome assembly OJBP01 (sample SAMN05416848, study PRJEB24817) | seawater metagenome | isolation source: Sea water | place: Canada:Atlantic | collected 2013-07 | reverse complement strand
GAAACTTAGCGGAAAACTCCATCTCCGAACGATCCAGTTTTCAGGGAGCAGAGCAGGCAAGGCCATCCACGTCATCCTCGACAACTACTGCACCCACAAACACTCCAAGGTGCGCGCCTGGCTGGCCCGGCATCCGCGCTGGACCTTCCACTTCATCCCGACGTCGACATCCCGGCTGAATGCGGTCGAAGGGTTCTTCGCAAAACTGACGCGGCGCAGGCTCAAGCACGGCGTGTTCCATTCGGTTGTCGACCTGCAGGCTGCCATCAACCGTTTCATCGCCGAGCACAACGTCACCGAAGCCAAGCCGTTCATATGGCGAGCCGACCCCGATGACATCATCGCCGCCAGAAACCGAGGGTTCCAAGTGTTGGAATCGATCCACTAGAGCAGGCCGAGGTGTCCGGTCGAAAGGGGGGCCAGTTCAGGACCCGCAGTCTTGGTTTTGATCTTATGAACGCCTATGTATCGACAAAATTACAAATTTACGCTGAGGAGGACGTGCGGTTCGCATCCATCGCGATCTTGATGGTGAAGATCAGATTGTGATCAAGAGCTACATCTGCGACTATCGCGGAAATGCTAATGTCACAGAAACCTGCTATGGGAAAACCACACGTTTGAGAACAGCTACCAGATGTCGGCAGGGCAGGTCAGCGCCTCCCGTCGGTGGATTGGGCCCATCACAGCTATATCCGGCTGGAAGATACTTGTTGACCCTACTGCAAAAGCATACAAATTAGCGAGCTTCGACGCGTAGGCTCTTCTTGAGCTTGATCGCAGCCGTTCGGCTTTATCTAGAGGTACTTTAATGTTTAAACGTCTTATCGCCGCTTCTACTTTGATACTACTTAGCGGTTGCGGGGTGGCCTATATCTCTCCCAAGGTTTCGGATGCCGGTAGCACGGTGCGCATTGTGCCCCTCACGTCTGAAACAGTGCTGGCTGCAAACAAATCTACATATGAGCCGAAACAACTTCCGGCTGTATTCTTTCAGACCGCAGGCGGAGCTGGTGGGTTACGTGGTGCGGGCCCCACGCCATCACCCGTATCCGAGATACAGACGAAACCAGGCAACCTCACCCTTCGAGTGCCCGCCCCCCCGCCGAACACGACCTATCGTATCGGTGTCGGTGACGTGCTTTTGCTAGCGACGCGCAGTGGCGCAAGCACAGTGGAAGAGCTCAGCGGATTGCTTGCAGCACAGAACCGGCGCCAAGGCTACACTGTTCAAGACGACGGCGCGATTGCGATCCCGGATGTGGGTCGGGTCAAGGTCGCAGACCTAACCCTTGAAGAAGCAGAGGCAGCACTCTTTCAGCGTTTGCTAGAAGCGCAAATTGACCCATCTTTCAGCCTGGAGATCGCTGAGTTCAACTCGAAGCGGGTTTCTGTTGGTGGAGCCGTGGGCAACCCAACGATCATCCCGATCACACTCACCTCGCTTACCTTAGATCAAGCCGTCGCCGGGGCGGGTGGCATCCGAACACCTGACCTAGATTATGCATCCATTCGGCTCTACCGCGACGGGGACCTTTACCAGATCCCACTTGAACAATACCTGCGTCGTGCAGATCTTCAGAAAACGCGACTGGTCGCAGGCGACAGTGTTTTCGTTGATACTGAATACCAGCTAGACCGCGCTCAGGCTTATTTTGCTGAACAAATCACTCTCCAGCAATTCCGCCAACAAGCCCGAACCCAAGCATTGGCCGAGCTAAGTACCGTCGTGAACCTTCGCCGCGCATCCCTGCAGGAAGGGCGTGCAAACTTCGAAGCTCAAGTCCAAAACGATGCCGTAGACAGGGACTATGCGTATCTCGCTGGGGAAGTGAATAATTCCGGCCGTTTCACCCTCCCGTTTGGGCGAAAATCCACTTTGGCCGACGCGCTTTATTCGGAAGGTGGGTTTGACACAAAGACGGGTAACCCATCCCAAGTTTACGTTTTGCGAGGCTCAAGTGACCCGCGCGAGTTTGGAGCGGTTACCGCATGGAACCTCGACGCACGCGATGCTACTAATCTGATTTTGGCGACACGTATGGAACTGCGACCTAACGATATCATTTTTGTAGCAGAACAGCCGGTAACACGTTGGAACAGGGTCCTAACCCAGATTACCCCCTCGATTATTTCCACGGTTGCCAATTCTGTGAACTAATCTGAATGTAAGCCTAGCATTAGAAGTTCGTAGCCTACTTCCGGCAGAATGGGCGCACTGACCGGTGCGCCCATCTCACCTATCGGTACGGGAAAAGCTTAGAGACCATTGACCTGCTCCCCTGAAAAGTCCGGTGTTTTGAGTTAGCCTGTTCTCCAAGAAGGAGACAGACGATGAAGAGAAGCCGTTTCAGCGAAGAACAGATAATCGTGATACTGAAGGAGCATCAGGCAGGGCTTGGCGCGAAGGAGCTGTGCCGCAAGCATGGCGTGAGCGACGCGACATTCTACAAATGGCGGTCCAAGTATGGCGGGATGGAAGTATCTGACGCAAAAAAGCTGAAGGCGCTTGAGGTCGAGAATGCCAAGCTGAAGAAGCTATTGGCAGAGCAGATGATGGATGTGTCGACGCTTAAGGAAATGCTGGGAAAAAACTTTTGAGGCCCGGATCGCGACGCAGTGCTGCGGCCTGGGCCATGAAAGAGAAGCAATACAATCAAAAGCGGGCCTGCGCCTTAGCCGGGATCGACCCGCGTGTTTATCGGCGTGTGTCGAAGCGCTCAGCAGACGTTGATCTGCGAGATCGATTGAAGGAGCTGTCATCTGAACGACGTCGATTTGGTTACCGCCGTTTGCACATCCTACTCAAGCGAGAGGGCTGGCAGGTGAATTGGAAGAGGCTATACCGGATTTACCGCGAAGAAGGGTTAACAGTCCGGAAACGGGGCGGTCGCAAGCGCGCAGTGGGCACCAGAGCACCGATGGCGGTTCCGCAAGGGCGAAACCAGCGGTGGTCGCTCGACTTTGTGTCTGACAGCTTGTCATGTGGCCGCCGGTTCCGCATTCTTAATGTGATCGATGACTTCAGCCGCGAATGTCTGGCCGCTGTGGTCGATACGTCTCTATCTGGTGACCGCGTTGCGCGTGAATTGGATCGTATTGCTGAGGTGCGCGGCTACCCCTGCATGGTGGTCAGCGATAATGGAACAGAACTAACTTCAAATGCGATCCTGAAATGGCAGGAAGACCGGAAGGTAGACTGGCATTACATCGCACCCGGCAAGCCAATGCAGAACGGGTTCGTCGAAAGCTTCAATGGCAGGATGCGCCCCTCTCATGCATGTAAACATGCACTGCCGGGCAGTGGACGAATGCCTAAATGAGCACCTGTTCGATAACCTACGCCATGCCCGCAACCTGATCGCAGCGTGGCGTATAGACTTCAACCACCACCGCCCACACACAAGCCTCGCTGGTCTGACGCCAGCGGAATATGCTATCCGGTCAGAAGAGGACCAAAACCTGAACAGAGCTAACCTAAATTAGCGGACGCAATGGGGAGCAGGTCATTTGCAGCCCGCAACCAGTTCGCCATAATGTTCGGCGAGCGCTTCGACGCTTGAGTATCTGAAACCGCATGGACCGGGCCAGATACACAGAGGTCAGGACACTCCCGGGAATATCAATCCCGCCTGGGTGATCGGATTGACTTCGAGGACATGGTGAACCGCGCCACGGCCCTCGTCGAAAGCGGACGCTACCAAGGCCCATTCCGGCACATCCTCGTCGACGAATTCCAGGACATCTCGAGCGGACGGGCGAAGCTGATCCAGGCACTCAAGCGCCAGTATTCGGATGCCAAGGTGTTCGCCGTCGGTGACGACTGGCAGTCGATCTACCGCTTCGCCGGGTCGGATATTCACATCATGCGCAACTTCGGCGCGGAGTTCGGCGGCTCCTATGCAGGAGCCACTGGTGTCCATCGCACCGTCGATCTTGGTCGGACCTTCCGATCCGTTGACAAGATCGCCCTGGCGGCCCGTCGCTTCGTGCTGCGCAACCCGGCACAGATCACCAAGACGGTGATCCCCGCCGGCGAGACGGACGAGCCTTCGATCAGGATTGCCTGGACGCGCCGCGACACCGGGGAGACGGTTTTGAACGACGCCGTGGCTGCTCTTGCCGCCAAGGGTGGCGGGAAACCGTCAATCCTGATCCTTGGTCGATATCGGTTCCTGAGGTCCGATGTCGGGCGGCTTCAGCGCCAGAACCCCGGAGCGACGATCACCTTTAAGACCATCCATGCCTCGAAAGGTCTGGAGGCAGATCACGTCATCATCCTCGGCGCCGACAACGCCAAGATGGGCTTCCCGTCGATGATCGTCGACGACCCCCTGCTCAGCCTGGTATCGCCCGAGGCTGAGCCTTATCCGAATGCCGAGGAGCGGCGCGTCATGTATGTCGCCGTGACCCGGGCCCGGCGAACAGTGACGATCCTTGCATCCGAAGCGCGCCCCTCCGTCTTCGTCGAGGAACTGATGAAAGAGCCCGAATTCGGCGTGGTCGTGCCCCTGGAGGCCCAGAAGCACACCCACACCTGTCCGGGTTGCGGCGGGCGCTTGCTCCACATGGCTGGAAAGGACGGTCGCGACTGGTATCGCTGCGAGCATGTGAAGCTTTGCGGCAGTCGCATGCCAGCTTGTCCTGCCTGTGGTGTCGGTCTCCCGGTCCATTCTCGATCCAGTGGGGACCTGGTCTGCGGCGATTGCGGGGAGGCGCAGCAGCCTTGCCCCAGTTGCGACGCGGGATGGCTTGTTGAACGCCGTGGCCGCTACGGCGCATTCTTCAGCTGTGTCCGTTTCCCTGACTGCGACGGCAAAGCCAAGCTAAAGAAAAGCGCATGAAATGCTGAAAGAGCGCGACCCAGTCGGGTGGCGGATCGTTGATGGGCAATGGCACATTGCGAGGCTCAACAAGACACGAGAGGGAAACCGTCGTCGTGGTTCAACGGAAGTGCGGATCGATTAAGGCCCGCTTCCTTTGCCCTTACAGATTCTACATTAAGCCTTTGAAAAAGAGAAGATTTCCATAATTTTCGCGCACCTGTGACGCGAAAAACTATGCGCGCGCCTACAAACCAATCAAATATCCAGATTCTCCACGCTCAGCGCATTCGTCTGAATGAACTCGCGGCGGGGCTCCACGACGTCCCCCATCAACTTGGTGAACAGATCGTCAGCCTCGGCCATATCATCAACCTGCACTTGCAAGAGCGTCCGCGCCTCGGGGTCCAACGTCGTCTCCCACAGCTGCTCCGGGTTCATTTCGCCCAGGCCCTTGTAGCGCTGGAGTTGCAGGCCGCGTTCGCCCTCCTGCAGGATCGCGTCCAGAAGGTCGAGAGGGCCGTAGATCGGTTGCGGCCGGTCACGGCGGATCAGTTGGGCGGGGGCGGAGTAGATCTCCTGCAGGTTGGGCGTGATGGTGCCCAGACGTCGCGCCTCGCCCGAGCGGAGGGCGGCACCGTCGAGGATGCGCGCTTCTTCAACGCCGCGGACCGTGCGGCTCAGCCGGATGCCCTTATCCTGCGTCTGGCGCCCCTGCCAACCGCGCTCGTATTCCTTGGCGATCTGGTCCAGACGGCGGGCGACGTTATCTGCCACTCCTTGCAAATCGGAATCCGCCTGACCGGCGACAAAGGCCCCGGCGATAGCGGCCTGTTCGAGGATGTGACGCGGGTAATGCGTCGGGAAACTGTCGACGTAGCGCCGGGTTTGACGCGCATCGCTGACCACGCGCACGAGGTCGGGACCGGCGATTTCGTCACCATTGCCGAGACGCAGCAAGGCGCCTTCGGTGCCTTGATCGATTAGATATTCCTCCATCGCGTTCTGATCCTTGAGGTAGACCTCGGACTTGCCGCGCGCGACTTTGAACAGGGGCGGTTGTGCGATGTAGAGATAGCCGCCCTCGATCAGCTCCGGCATCTGGCGGAAGAAGAAGGTCAGCAGCAGCGTCCGGATATGCGCGCCGTCCACGTCGGCGTCCGTCATGATGACGATCTTATGGTAGCGCAGCTTGTTGATGTCGAACTCGTCGCGTCCGATCCCGGTGCCGAGCGCCATGACGAGGTTACCGATTTCCTGACTGCCGAGCATCCGGTCGAAACGCGCACGCTCAACGTTGAGGATCTTGCCCTTCAGCGGCAGCAGCGCTTGGTTCACGCGGTTGCGCGCGCCCTTGCCAGAGCCGCCAGCAGAGTCGCCCTCCACGATGAACAGCTCGGTGCCTTCGCGGTTTTTTGACGTACAGTCAGTCAGCTTGCCGGGCAGACGCAGCTTCTTGGTTGCGGTCTTGCGGGCGGTTTCCTTTTCCTGACGGCGGCGCAGGCGTTCTTCGGCGCGCAGCACCAGAAAATCAAGGATCGCGCCTGCCGATTTGGTATCCGCTGCCAGCCAGTTGTCAAAGTGGTCGCGCACGGCGTTTTCTACCATGCGCTGCGCGTCCACCGTGGCCAGCCGGTCCTTGGTCTGGCCGACGAATTCAGGCTCGCGGATAAAGCACGACACCAGCGCACAGCCGCCGGTGATCAGATCGTCGCGGGTGATGGTGGCGGCTTTTTTGTTGCCGACCAGCTCGCCATACGCTTTGACGCCTTTCAGGATCGCGGACCAAAAACCGGCCTCGTGGGTGCCGCCTTCGGGGGTCGGGATGGTGTTACAGTAAGACTGGATGAACCCGTCGCGCGACGGCGTCCAGTTGATCGACCATTCGACCTTGCCCGGCGCATTGAACTTCTCGCGAAAATCGACGGTGCCGCCAAAGGGGTGTTCGGCGTAGGTTGTCGACCCTTTCAACGTTTCGTTCAGATAGTCCGACAGGCCGCCGGGAAAGTGGAACGTCGCCTCTTGCGGGGTGTCGCCGTCCTGCTGGCCGCATTTCCAGCGGATTTCGACGCCGGAAAACAGATAGGCCTTGGACCGCGCCATCGCGAACAGCCGCGCGGGCTTGAGCTTGAGCGGGCCAAAGATCTCTGCATCGGGGTGGAAGGTGACAGCCGTGCCGCGCCGGTTCGGGGCCGCGCCGATCTTTTCAAGCTTGCCTTGGGGGATGCCGCGCGAAAACTCCATCGCGAAAAGCTCGCGGTTGCGTGCGACCTCGACCCGCAGGTGATCGGACAGGGCGTTAACCACCGATGACCCGACCCCGTGCAGACCGCCCGAGGTCTCATACGAATCGCCCGAGAATTTGCCGCCCGCATTCAGCGTACAAAAGATGATCTCCAGCGCGGATTTACTGGGGTCTTTGGGGTGCGGATCGGTGGGGATACCACGCCCGTTGTCGCGCACGGTGACATGGCCGTTCTCGTGCAGTTCCAGTTCGATCCAGGTGGCATGGCCCGCAACCGCCTCGTCCATCGAGTTATCGATGATTTCCGCGACCATATGGTGCAGCGCGCGATCGTCCTTGCCCCCGATATACATGCCGGGGCGCAGGCGCACGTGCTCCATATCCTCAAGAACCTGGATCGAAGAGGCATCATATTCCTTGGCGTTGCTCTGCGCACCGGAAAGAAGATCGGACATGTAGGGGCCTGCCTGTCTGTTGCTTTTGTTGAGCCTGCCACTATGCCAGAGCGCCATGGTCGGGGGAAGGGCGGATGACGTCGCAATGCGGGGTTTCCTGTGGTTGTGCCTTTGCTATCATCGGTGCAGGAAACCGTTGGAAGGCTTGCCATGACATTTGACACCGCTGCCCCCACAACCCTGCGCGATGTGCCCGACTGGCGCTATATGATGCAGGAATGTGACGAGCTGTACCGCTATCTGCCCGCAGGCGGCAGCGATCGGATCAAAAGCCACCAACGCAAAGCCCGGGAGGCCATTGCGCGGCTGCTGCGCAGCAACGCCGAACTGCGCTTGCAACCGCCTGCCGTAAAACCCGTGACAGCGCATCTGCGTCGTGCGCTTGACGAAGGTAAACAGGGGGCCTTGGCACCGGCGGTGCGGGCGCTGGATGCCGTGGCCCATGACCTCAGCTGGCAATACGGCTACGAGAAAGTCCCCAAGGGGCTGACCAACAGCTATGCCTATGCCGAATTGGCAGGGGCGCAGGGGCCGGTTGTCAGCCATGATATCATTCTGGGCGTGGTGCTCTTCGCGCCGGGCTGCACCTATCCGGCCCATGCCCATAAGGGGATCACCGAAAGCTACGTCTGTCTGTCCGGCGCGGTGTCCGAGAACCATCAGGGCGTCTATGTGCCCGGTTCGATGATCTTTAACCCGCCCGAACATCTGCACCGGATCACCGTGGGCGACCGCGAACCGGCGCTTCTGGCCTATGCGTGGATGGGCGATCCTGCCGATCTGCACCAGCAGAAAATGGTCTTTACCCGCGCCCGTAAATAACGCGCGGGACGGGCAGGCGTGGCCTAAAGCCAGTTCAGAATGGCCTCCGCCACCTCTTGCGGTTTTTGGTGGTGCAGCCAGTGATCCGCGCCCTCGATGGTGACGCGGGTCAGGTCGGGGGCGTAGTCCTCAAGCCCGCGGGTCGTCTCAGGCAGCAGCGCGGTATCAGCGGTGCCCCAGACCAGCAGGTGCGGGCAGCGGACCTGCAACCGCGCCGGATCAAAGCTCAGCGCGTCGTCAATCGCCTCGCCTGCGTCGCCCAGTCTCAGCGGTGAGGCGCGGTACCAGTTCACCATCCCGCGCAAACCCGCTGCATCACGCCATGCGCCTTTGTACCCCGCCAGCGTCTCGCCCTCTAGCCAGCTCATATCCATATGCGCCGAGAACAGCCCCATCAGCTTGCCGAAATCATCCGCGGCCAGAATATCCTCTGATCCCTCACGGCGCAGGAAGTGGATGTATTGCGAGGCATCGGTCTGCGCGCCGCCCTTGGCAAGCTCGCGCTGGAAGGGGGCGGGGTGGACGCCGTTCATGATGATCAATTTGGACACCAGATCAGGCCGCCCGATGGTCAGCGCATAGGCGACAGAGGCCCCCCAGTCATGTCCTAGCAAGATCACCGGTTCATCCCCGATCAGTGCCACCATATCCGACACCAGCTTTGCGGTCTTATAGTGCTCTACCTCGGCGGGTCGCCAACTTTGACCATAGCCGCGCTGGTCGGGGGCGATGCAGTGAAACCGGTCGGCCAGCAGCGGGGCTAGATCGTTCCACGCGCCGGAGTGTTCTGGAAAGCCGTGCAACATCAACAGTTTGGGGGCATCCTTGTTCCCCCAGTGGCGGATAAAGAACGGGTTGCCGTTCAGCTCTGTGGTTTCGGTCCAATGGGCGGTCATCACGTCTCCGTTTCATCACTGTCTTAGGCGGGGTAGGCACGAACATCCCCTTTGCTCTTGTTGACCGGACTGTGGCCCGCGCAGCGTCAGCGTGCAAGCCCGTCTGGCGGCACCACCCCAGGGCCATCGGCTCTTTCCTTGGCGGCGGCTCCGGCGTAGGAAAGGTGGATGAGAAAACACATGACATATCCGGGCCACGCCCGGGCCATCACCGTGATGGGGCTTCCGCTTGTGGGCGGGCATTTGGGGCAGATCGCGATCGGGGTCTCCGACACGGTTATGGCGGGCTGGTACAGCGTCGAAGCGCTTGCCGCCGTGACCCTCGCCAGTACCTATTTCTTCGTGCTGCTGATCTTTGGATCGGGCTTTGCGTGGGGCGTGATGCCGCTGGTCGCCGCCTTTGACGCGGAAGGCGACGAGGTCGGGCTGCGCCGCGCCACGCGTATGGGCATGTGGCTGTCGATGGGCTTTGCCGTGCTGGCACTGCCGCTGATGATCTGGTCGCGGCCCATCATGGCGCTGATGGGGCAGGATCAGGCGCTGGCCGATATGGTGGACGGCTATCTGTTCATCGCTGCTTGGGGCATCTTCCCCGCGCTGATGGTCATGGTGCTGAAAAGCTACCTCGCCGCGCTGGAACGCACACAGGTCGTGCTCTGGATCACGCTGCTGGCGGGCGTCGCGAATGTGCTGGCCAACTATGCGTTCATCTTCGGCAACTGGGGCGCGCCCGAACTGGGCGTGCGCGGTGCGGCCATCGCCTCTGTCACGTCGCACAGCGTGTCGCTGGTCGCCGTGGTGGTCTATGTTTTATGGAAAATGCCGCAACACCAGATGTTTGTCCGTCTCTGGCGCCCCGATTGGGAGATGCTGGCCCGCGTGTTCCGTCTGGGTCTGCCCATTGGGTTCACGGGGCTAAGCGAGGTCGGGCTGTTCGCGGCCAGCGCCGTCATGATGGGCTGGCTGGGCACGGTGGCATTGGCGGCCCACGGCATTGCGCTGCAGCTGGCGTCAATCACATTCATGGTGCACCTTGGTATCAGCAACGTTGCCACCATTCGTGCGGGCAATGCCTATGGCCGCCGCGATCCGGCGCATTTGGCGCGTGGTGCGATCATGGCGACAGTGATGTCGGCGCTGGTCGCAGTGGTCACGGTCTTTGTCTTCGTGATGTGGCCCGAACCCCTGATCAACCTGTTCATGCAACGTGATGAACCCGCCCGCGAACAGATCCTTGCGATCGGTGTGGCACTGCTGGCGATGGCGTCGCTGTTCCAGCTTGTCGATGGCGCGCAGGCCGTGGCCCTGGGCATTCTGCGCGGGGTGCAGGACACCACCGTGCCGATGCTCCTTGCGGGCTTCAGCTACTGGATCGTGGGCATGCCCGCGTCGTATCTGCTGGGCTTTGTCTTTGATCTTGAAGGGGTCGGCGTCTGGCTCGGGCTGGTCTTTGGCCTTGGCGTGGCGGCGATCCTGCTGAACGCGCGCTTCTGGGGCAGCGTGCTGAAACGTCTGGGGCCAACAGACCCCGCAGCCGCGTAACACCACCTGCTGACCGGCAGCCGCTTCGCCTAGGGCAGCCGGTCGGCCTTCTTGCGCACCAACGTGCTGCGCAGATCATGCATCGCCAACAGCAGCGCGTCGGTGACGGCATCAAGCTGGTCGTCCGTGGCCTTTGACTGCACCCACTGCGTTGTCAGGTTCAGATAATCCACCGCACGGTGGATATCGTCGATGTCGCGCTGCGCCAGCACCTGTGCGCGCTCGGTCATCCACTGGCGGATACGCTCCAGATCGCTGTCCGACAGCACGCGATCGCCTTGGGGTTTGATCTCGCCGTTGCGGATATTCACAACGGCGATCTGGTCCATCTCGATCCGCCGCTGGCGGTTCTCTGCATCCACGCGAAACACCGCCGCGCCATTCTCGCGCACGCGAAAGTAATACTCTGGCAAATCGCTCGACATGGCGGCTCCTTTTGGGTCCGGCTTAGCTTAACGCGGCGCAGAACTTCTGCAAACGCGTGCAGGCTTCTTTCAGTGCTTCATCCGAGGTGGCATAACTAATGCGGAAGTTCGGGCTAAGCCCGAAAGCCGCGCCAAAGACGACAGCAACACCGGTGTCTTCCAGCAGCGCGGTGGCGAAAACCTCGTCATCGGTGATGGTGATCCCCGACGGGGTGGTCTTGCCGATCAACCCTGCGATGGACGGATAGACATAGAACGCGCCCTCGGGTTTGGGGCAGACGATGCCGTCGATCTCGCTCAGCATATCCACCACCAGATTGCGACGGCGGGTGAACATCTTGTTGTTCTCGGCGATGTAATCCTGCGTGCCGTTCAACGCCTCCACCGCGGCCCACTGGCTGACGGTGCAGGGGTTCGACGTGGATTGCGACTGTACCTTGCGCATCGCGCCGATCAGCTTTTCCGGCCCCGCAGCATAGCCGATACGCCAGCCGGTCATGGCATAGGCTTTGGACACACCGTTAACCGTCAGCGTACGGTCATAAAGGGCAGGCTCCACCTGCGCGGGGGTGCAGAATTTGAAATCGTCATAGGCAAGATGTTCATACATATCATCGGTCATCACCCAGACATGGGGGTGACGCATCAGTACATCGGTGAGCGCCTTCAGCTCATCCCAGCTATAGCCCTGTCTCTTATACACATCTCCGAGCCCACGAGACGGACTCCTATCTCG
>OJBP01000898.1_pt1 | contig 11989 bp, 10 predicted proteins | sample 1590691 | NCBI WGS metagenome assembly OJBP01 (sample SAMN05416848, study PRJEB24817) | seawater metagenome | isolation source: Sea water | place: Canada:Atlantic | collected 2013-07 | reverse complement strand
CGTGGGCTCGGAGATGTGTATAAGAGACAGGTATCTGCATACAGGAAATTGGATTTTTAAAACTTCGGAAGAAGATTTGGCTTTAAAAATTTCAGAAGCTATTACCAAAAAATATGGTTGGGAAGTACCAGTGTTGGTTAAAACAGCTTCAGAGATTGAAATAGTTATACAAAACTGCCCCTTTTCCGAAGAAAAGAAAGTGAAAAGCTATTTTACATTGCTGCACCAAGAACCACAAGAAGAACATATAAAAGCAATTGACCCCGCAAAATATCCCAACGAAGAATTCCACATCACTCCACATTGTGTTTATTTTTATAGTGAAACAGGCTACGGAAATGCCAAATGCAACAATAATTTTTTTGAACAAAAATTAAATGTTTCTGCCACAACCCGAAATTATAAAACGATGTCTAAAGTGCTCGAACTGTCTAAGAACTGATTTTTTCAGTCTCTATTTTCTAGTTCGTTTTTAGTTAATCTGAAATTCTCATCATCAAAACAAACAAAAATAACTTCTTGAACTTGGTTGTGAGCAGAAAGGAAGTCAGTTACGGTTTTTACTGCAATGTTCGCAGCTTTTTCTTTTGGGAAACGATATACCCCCGTACTAATATTGGGAAATGAAATGGTTTTACAATTATTTTCCACAGCAAGTGCCAAGGAGTTTTTATAGCAATTGGCAAGTTTTTGGGATTCTTTATTATCGCCTCCATTCCACACAGGTCCCACGGTGTGGATTACGTATTTAGAAGGAAGCTCGCCTGCCGTGGTAATAACTGCCACTCCAGTCTTGCAACTAACTTGCTTAGCAACGATTTTCTTGCATTCCTCTAAAATTTCCGGACCGCCCGACCTGTGAATCGCTCCGTCCACACCACCACCGCCCAAAAGTGAAGAATTTGCCGCATTTACAATAGCATCTGTTTTAAAGCTGGTAATATCGCCTTGTACCGTTTTTAGTTTCATACAGCCTATACTTTTGAAAGAGCCGAACCCTTATGTGCTGCAATATGGTCTGTTTTGTCGCTCTCTATTTCATATTGGGGATCGTCTTTGCTGGCATGGTGGGTATATCCCTTATATTCAAAATCGGAATGATGCACTTTGATTATTTTGCCGCTCACCTCACCTGCTTCAGAATTCCATTTTACATGGTCGCCTTTTTTAAAATTTTTCATTGCTCTTATTTTTTGAAATGACTTTTTTCTTTAACTCTACTAAAATTAGTGAAAGTTCCCGAAGAAAACATATAACGCTATGTTAAACGAGCCAAACTGTTAAAACAGTACTTTACAGCTTAAGAGCATTATCTATACCATTTTTGGCCATAGTTATTCAAAAAACAAATACATACTTTCCTTTTCAGTATGAATAACTGGTTCTAAGCGGTAGACTGTTTTAATGTGTTGTTTGGTCAACACCTCTTCTTTAGGGCCGGCAGCCAACAACTTTCCGTGATCTAATAATACAATATGGTCTGCAAACTTTGCTGCTAAGTTGAGATCGTGGACTACTCCAACTATCACGATATCCTTTTGTTTTAGCAGTTCGAGCAGTTTGTGCATAAAATGAAACTGATAATGCACATCCAAAAAAGTAAGCGGTTCGTCTAACACCAAATATCTTCCTGCTTTGTTTTCAGGTGGATACCAAATCTGGGCTATTACACGGGCAAAATGGACGCGTTGTTTTTCACCCCCGCTCAAGGTCATATAATCCCGGTTGGCCATATCCCAAACATCAAAAAAACGCATCGCTTCTTCGCAAGCCGTTTCGTCTTTTTGAGTAGGTTTAACCGAAAAGTGCGGGTATCGCCCCATCATTACCACTTCAGAAACTTGTAAGGGGAAGGCCAATTCAATATTCTGGGACAATACCGCACGGATTTTTGCCAATTGTGTTACGGTCATTTCGGTTAAATTTCTATCTCCATACTGTACCGAGCCAGTTTTAGCTTTAATTTGATTACAGATCACTTTTACTAAAGTAGATTTTCCCGCGCCGTTGGGACCAATGATTAAATTGAGGTTTCCGGGTTTAAAAGTGACCGAAATATTATCAAGAATTACCTTGTCGCCAATTTTGTATGTTATGTTTTGTGTCTGAATCATTTTAGAAGAAATAATTTTTCTTTTGTAACAGGATTATAAAAATGGGAACGCCGACTACTGAAGTTACAATCCCAATAGGAAGTTCGGCTGGGCGCAATAGCATTCGGGACAATAAATCGGCCAAGCATAATAATACCCCTCCCAAAACGGCACTATTCAGAATAAGAAAGCGATTGTCCGATCCTTTTAAAATCCGCAGTAAATGTGGCACGATCAGCCCTACAAAACTGATAACCCCCACAAAAGCGGTTGCCACAGCTACCATAACGACGTTGATGAGTAATGTTTTCCATTTCAGGCTTTTGAGATTAACCCCTATAAATTGGGCTTCTTCTTCGCCAATCATTAAAGCATTTAAGTGTTTTGCATACCGTAAGGAAAACAACAAGCAGATAATAGTAGAAGTACCCACGATAATAACCGATGGCCAATTAGCGCCAGAAAGCGTACCTAAGTTCCAAAAAATGATGGAACGTGCCTGTGGATCACGTGCTATGTAGGATAAAAAGCCAACACCGCTTAAAAACAAGGCGTTAATGGCGATACCCACGAGCAATAAAGTGACCACGGAGCTTTTACCGGTCTGTTTGGATTGAGATAGGAAAAAAACCAAAGCTGTGGAACAAATGGCTCCCAAACAAGCGGCTAATGGAAGTGTGTATTCCCCAACATTAAAATCGAAAGTTGCTCCCAAGGCAAAGTACAACGCCGCTCCAAAAGCTGCGCCACAAGACGTACCTACCAATCCTGGTTCTACTATAGGGTTTCGGAACAATGCCTGAAGTAAAGCCCCGCCAACCGCAAGGCTAGCACCCACAAAAACACAGAGTATGGCACGTGGCAGGCGGATTTCCATGAAAATACGTTCGGTGAGGTTTAAGCCTTCTTCTCCCGAAGTCATTTTTTGAATTGCCGAGAACATATCATCCAACGTAATCGATACTGCTCCATACCGAATGGAGAATAGTACGATAATAAGTAACACAATACTCAGTAACGGAAAAACACCTATATACCTACTACTGGTTTTTTTCATCTTGATGTATTAGTTCTTGAAGTTTTAATACATTTTCACCAGTTCTTGGACCTAGATACACCATATCATGCTCTTCAACCCGATAAATTTTTTCGTTTTTGAAAGCCCGTGTAGTTGAAACTCCGGGAAGATCTGCTATGCCATCCATAGAGCCTAATTTATCATATCCATAATCGGTAAGCAGTACAACATCGGGATCAGATTTTGCAACTACTTCTGGTGAAAATTGTTTCATTCCACGGTCGCCTTGTACCGCCATTTCACCACCAGCCCATTCTATCAGTTTTCCGGCTGTGCTGTTTTTGGTCATCACCAAATAAATATTGGAAGCCCGCCCAAAGTGTATAACCAATACTTTGGGTTTTTCTTTATAGCTATCGGTGTTTGCCAATGCCTTTTTCATGTCACTGTCCAGTTTTTTACACAATTCTTCAGCCGTTGCTTCTTTATTAAAATACCGTCCCATTTCGCGCATTAATGAATCTGTTCCAGCGATGGTATTTTCGTATTTCCCGAATTGCTTCATCGGGATTTTCAGTTTTTTTAATTGGGTTATCACGTGTTCGGGACCTATATTATCATCTTCTAAAATCAGGGTTGGTTTCATGGATAAAATAGCTTCCGTGCTCAGTGCTCGGTGATAGCCTACGGTGGGAAGTTCCTTAATTTCTGGTGGATACGTACTTGACACATCGACGGCTACAACATTTTCTTCCGCGCCAAGCGCATAGATTATTTCGTTGTATTGTTTTGAAATAACAACTATGCGTTCTTCATGATCCTTCTTTTTGTCTTCATTGCCAAAACGACCGCAAGCTGAAACTGAAAGTGCCAGTATTGTATATATAATTATTTTTTTCATTCTTTTAAATTCTAAAAAAAGGAGGCTGAAAAGGGCTTCCAACTTAATAAAGCCCTATTAAGAAACTTGTTAACTAAAAAAGTGTTAGCTCTAAAAACATATAAAGCACCTTTTCAAGACCTTCTTTTTGCTATTATTTTTATAAATTATATTTCAAATTTATTCCTCCAAAGTAATTGGTATCTAACGGTGCTGGAATGTAGGCATCGTCCAATTGGTTCAAAAAGAGCATATAGTAATATTGTGTACTGGTAATGTTGTTTGCTCCAAAAAATGCATCTAAGTCAAACTGACCAATGCTGGTTCTATAACCTATTTTTCCATTCAATAAGCTGTAAGAATCGGCTACATTTAGTCCGTCTGATGTAAAAGGAACAGCATCACGATATAAATAGGTGAGATTTCCGTAGAACCCAAAATTTGTATTTACATCTACTCCTGCATTAATTACCCAAGGCGCAACCCCGGCAACATCATTCCCGCTGTAATCTTGTTGGATCAATTCGCCATCCCTGCTTACCGCTTCGTATTGAAAGTCTTCATATTTAAAATCAGAATACGTCACATTTACATATGGATGTACACTTCTGAAAAACCCTGTAGATGACTCGTAAGCGGTATATTTTACTAATGCTTCTATCCCTTTATGGTTCTGTTCTCCTCCATTTGCCAAATAGGAATAAAGCGTTGTACCATCACCAGCCGGAACTGCCACCGATGTAAACTTATCCTTAAATGTTGCTTGGAACAAAGCAAGTTGATAGTATAGTTTGTTTTGAAGCAAATTACCTTTAGAGCCAATTTCAAATTGATTGCCTTCTTCTGGAACTAAACCTGTATTCAATCTACCCGTAGCCGAAATAATTATATTTCCGCTTACCGGTGCTTTATATCCATTTCTGTAAGAAGCGTACACTGAAATATTATCATTGAACACTTTATTTATGGCGAAATGTGGTGAAATAAGATCATCGTAATTTGCAGAAACTAGTCTAGGCGAATTACTCTCTGGATTGTACATACGATCTTCAATGTCTATGAATAATGAACTTTTGCCCACCCCAGCGGTAAATGAAAAGTCATACGGCATGTTCAGTACCCATTCGGTAAATAGTAAATGTGATTTTGATCTGGCAAACTTATTACTTTTTGTATCTCCAATGATGTTGTACCCATCAGGATCGTTTGGATTTTCTACCATCCTATAACCAATATCTTGCGTACGTTGCTCTTGAAATTCCAGTCCAGCTTCACCAGACAGACTAAAATCGTCACCTAGGTCGAAGTTCAAATCAAAAACAGAACGGGTTCCGTAGTTTAGTGGCGCACTGTCATTCCACCCTCCTGCAGAGCTATTATTTGTACTTTTTCCAGTACCAAAAACAGTTGTTGTATTACTCAACCAGTTATTAAAAACATAGGTATGGCTTAATCCAGCGCGAAAGCTTATTACTTCAGAGTGAGCATTATTCTTTATATACCGTGGATTACCACTGTAATCTTCGTTTTCATACTGCTCTATGGTCAATTCGCCACCACGTTCGTCGTAGCTGTTACTGAAACCAAAATACGTGCTGATGTATTGTTTTTCGCTAGGGCGGAAATCAAACACCAAGTTCAAGAAATCTTTAGTGGAATTATTATGGTCCATAAAGCCATCAGAAATCTGATGTCCGTAATTCAACAATAAAGAGGTTTTTTCGCGCCCCATTTGAAATTGAGTGGTAAAACGTGCTAAGCCATAATTTCCAACGGTTACTTTTTGTGATAGAGAGGTTTCACCATTTTTAGGGCGAATACTCTTTAAATTTACTGCTCCTGCAATAGCAAAACCATATTTACTAGCTGCTGGACCTTTTATAACATCCACGCTACCAATAGATGCAAAGTCGATATCGTCTAACAGCGTTACACCATCGGCATCAGTAATTGGAATATTGTTAAAATATACTTTGTAGCCTTGTCCGTCAAAATTATTACTGATTCCTTTAAAACCAACGCCATTTCCATATCCTCGGATGTTGAATTGTTGTCCTGAAGACACTGCTCTACGCGTCATGATAACTCCGGGAACATTGGCATTAATGGCATCGTCCAAAAACAGACCTGTACCTCTATTTAACTCCATAGGATTCAGTTTTACTTCAGAAACAGGCTTTTCAAGGGATTCTTGTCTGTAGCTGTTTGCTGAAAGCTGCACCTCATCTAGACTACTCGTAGAAGGCACCATTATTATTTGAAGTGTTTCGTTACAGTTGCTTACATTAATTGTATAAGGTTTATAACCAATGTAGGTTATTGTCAAAGTCATTCCATCATTATCGCATGGCAATGAGAATCTACCGTTGGCATCTGTGGTGGTTATTTGGGTTCCATTTTTTTTAACTGTAGCACCCATGAGAGGGTCTTTATTGGTAGCATCCAGTACGTTTCCGTTGAGCTGGGATTGTGCAAATGCAGATGCGCACATAAGTATCCCCAAAAGGGACAAAAGTAATTTTTTCATCATTTTGAAAGTTTAATAGTTGTATAAATACGAATGGGCAGGCATAGTAGCTATGCTGCCTAATTTGAAATGAAAGCAAGAGATGCTTTCCTTAAAAACCATTAAACTGTTTTGGGAGGAGGGCTTGAAATATCAAGCTTGGGTGGATTGTAATAATTTACATAATGAAAAATAACCTCTGGATTACTTTCAAAAATTACTATTCCTTGTTTCTGAAATTGAGGAGAAATTTTATTTAAAACCTTAAAGAAAATCTTTACAGGATTCTTCCTATTGTTTTTATTCTTTTTATTCTTTTTAATCAGATCTTGAAGTTCTGCCAATAAATTGGTCTCTTGTGTATCGGTAAGACAATGGTAGATTGTGGTTTTATGATCAACTTTTTCGGTATGCACCACATCGTACATAATTCCTTTGTACTGAAACTCTTCCCCATCTTCCCAAATAAGTTGATTTTCATTTTCTGAAGTGACCTTAATTGGAGTTAAATCTGTATCAGAAACACCCGCTTTTATTTGCTGGATCATCTCCCTTCTAACCTGGTATTGCTGTACTTTAAGTATAACATAACACCCTCCAAAATTAAAGAGAAATATAAAAAGCAAACATGTAGCAACTACACTTTTCAAAACATTGGAAATAAACAAGGTTTTCACGAAAGTAAAAAAAAATATAACGTAATAGGATTTTCTGTGCTCATTTAACTAAATGTGTAAAATTAACCAGTAATAGATTCTTTTGTTTCAGAACAACAACCTGATTATTTAATTGTACCAAGTCGAATTGATGACCGCCAACTAAAAACGCCCTGCAAATAGGGCGTTTTGCAAATCATTCCAGTCCTCCTCAAAACGGGAATTGATTGTTAATTACTATCGAAAAAGGTTATTTCTTTATAATTCTCAAAGTGTTCGAACCCTCTTTAGCAGTACTCACTTTTACAAAATATATTCCTGCCGAAGCATTTATTTCTTGTTCTATTCTTTTTGCGGAAGCGTATCTGTTTGAAGAAATTTGCTGCCCGAGCATATTGTAAATTTGTACGCCTACACCTGAATATTCCTTACCAAGTTCAATAATGAAATGTCCGTTGGAAGGATTTGGATACATTGAAAGATTGCTCAAGCTATGTTCTTCAGTTCCCAAAAGAATGTTGGTTACTTTTAAAGTTATACTACTGCCTTCACAAATTACATCAAAAGTATAATCGTGGTTGTCATAATGTGCAGTAACCGTTGCGGGCAAACCACAAACCACAGTACGATTAACAGAGAACAAAACTGTAAACTCATCATCCAATGCGGGGGCAAAACCTAAATTAACTATTATGGTGCCGTTCATATCAAATGGACCTCCATAATCTGCTTCTATCACGTCGTATTCGGTTTCTGGGTTATTTCCGTTTAAATCAACCTCCAGTCGCGCATTTGCATCTTGCCTGTAACCGTTATAGATAAATATTTTGTTGGCGCCCGGCCCCGATGAAAACAATCCGTGATTTATCATGAGTTCGCCTGCGTTCAAATCCAGTTGCCCTGTACCCAGAAAAGTTCCATCTATAGTGTTATTGATAGAGACTACGCCAATGGAAAAAGTTACGTGATTAGGTCCGTAGTTAAACATTCCGCTATTTGTGAAGTTTACGCCCAGACCTACATCGTTAGTGATATTTATTGTTCCGCCATTATTCTGCAGCGTTTCTGCGCCTGTATTTGCATTGAATCCCAAACCAATATTCATAATACCCGTTGATTCATTTATAATCTCCGACCCATCCCACAAGCCCCAAGAAGTGTTATTTGCTGAAAGTACGCTATTGAATTCTGCGTTGTTAATGATGGTTAGATTTTTTATCACTTTACCCAATCCACCTCCATCATTGGTTATATTAAATTTTGAATTGTTAATTATTGTACCGCCACCCTCAAGTGAACCGAAGTAGAAAGTTAACCCATTTCCGCCGAGATTATTGGTTAGTGTGCCGATAACCTTAAAGATATTATTGCCTGTGCCTACAAGGCCAAAGGCACCGTCTATTTGTCCATTAAAAGTACCTCCCAAAGTAAAATCGCCTAACCAAAAAGTAGCATCTTGCGCCACATTATAGATGCCATCCTGTAAATAATTAAAATCACTATTGGCACCTGTAGCCCAAGAAAGAAAACCATTTTCTACGCTAATTGTTCCATTATTATTTTCAAGAATCACGCCTAAGGATAGGTTTCCAGGATTGATATTTCTAATAGTTCCGCCATTATTAATTATTTTGTCATCAGTAGAGCCAGAGGTCATTCCCAGCCCATCAAACGTTATCGTTCCGGTTGCGGTATTTGTAATGGTAGCCCCTCCTGAAATGTATGTAGGATTATTTGGAACCTCGCTCAACAAAGTAGCATTGTTAATAATGGAAATATTGTTGATGACTCGACTTAGAGCCTGGGCCCCAGAGAATGAAAATACCGAATTATTAATGAGTGTGCCCCCGCCTACAATATTTCCAAAATTAAAAATAATAGTGCCTTCATTGGTAACTGTCTTTCCCGTTGGGATTGTAACTTCGTTAAATATATTGCCCGGGACTTGTGGTGGATTCCAATTGTTGGGGTCATGCCAAGTAGTGCCATCGCCGTTTCCTGTAAATTCAAAATTCTGTGCCGAAATGGTTAAGCAAAAAATACTCAATACCGAAAATAATAGAAATCGTTTCATAATTAATGGGTTTTTAAAATTTAAAATTCAGTCAAAAAAAAAACACTCCAATACCGTCATCTTTACATGAAAGAGTAGAAAGGGAGTGCTTTGTTAGTTGAAGTAAAACTAATCGTATGAAAAAGATGAATTATCCCGATTTTTGCAGAATATCATAAATCAGGACTTATTTTATTGTTCTTTTTTAAACTGAAGCGGGGTAAGTCCTGTATATTTCTTAAAACAAGCGTGGAAAGCAGATTTTGAGTTGAAGCCAGCCTCAAGACCTATAGCGACCAAGGTATAATTTTCAAATTCGGGATTCAGCAAATAGGTCTTTGCCTCTTCTACCCGAAGCCTATTAATATATTCTGAAAAGCCCATGGACATTTCAGAATTAATGATTCGCGATAAATGACCGTTGCTAAGTTGAAGTTCCTCTGAAATTTTTTCCAAGGAAAGCGAACTGTCCAAATAGCCTTTGTTTTCTTCCACTATTTTTTGCAATTCACATATATGACTGTTTTTTATGCTTTTTTCAACAATTGAATACGGTTTTATTTCATTTCTAAAACCCCTGATTTTTTGACGTTCTTTAAAAATCCCTATTTTATAAATACCAATATAACCAAGACAATAGATTGTTATGGAAGTAGCAATGTACAATGGATATAAAATAGTATTATGGTCTATGGCATATAAATAAGTGTAAAAAATCCATAAAAGATTTAAGCCTAATAGTATAAAAAGAAGCACCTTCAACCAAGTTGTTTTTATGGGTATGATTTTAACAGAATGCTTTTTACTTTCTGTTTTATAGTTAAAACACTTATTAATAAGTACAATGATAATTACAAGAAAAAAAACAGTCGTTGCAAAATCGCCATAGGTATCTCCATAGTCTGGGACAACATTTAATATTTCAGAGATGCTTCCCTCCCAAGGTCCCAGAAATTCCAATATTTTGTAAGCTGTACTTATCAAAAACATCAGCACAAAAGGAACAAAAAGCAATTTTAATTGTGGCTTTATTTTTCTTTTTGGATACAGAAAAGCGAGCCCATAAAAAAGCAGTAAGGGTGGTATTAAAACAGACCAAGGAATATGAATTACCTTAAATAGAAAATCGGTACTTATAACCTCTGTTTCCTCTAACGAATATTGAAGGTTTGCAAAAGCAAAAGACAATAGCAACCATCCTAAGTAAAAACTGCTTTTGGACTTGTACTTTTTGGAAGTTAAAATAAAAACACCGAAAAGGACACCTTGGATTACGCCCGCCAATAATATGGCATTATATATTCCTATCTGTAAATTATTTGCCAACTTATTTATTTTGAAGTTGAAGTTTATAAAATCACGAGTTATTAGGTCGGTATATTTTTAAAATGGGGAAGAATACCTACAAGAACAAACACTTGTAACTTTTGAAAAATCAAGAAATCAACTTTATATTAATAAATATACATATTATATTCAATTATCACTTAAGTGCAATTCCCTATATTTGTCTCATTGAAAAACCAACTCATGACGGAAGCTAATTTCATCCCAAAATCCTACACCAAAACCCTTGAAAAAGGCAGTGTATCCTACCAAAGCCCAAGCAACATTGCTTTGGTAAAATATTGGGGAAAGTATAGCGAACAGTTACCAAAAAATGCTTCCATTAGTTTTACGTTGAGCAATTGCCATACGAAAACGACACTTTCGTATGAAAAAATAAAACCTTCAGAAGGATTTCAATTTGAAGTGTATTTAGACGGAAAAAGAGAAAAAGGTTTTGAACCTAAGATTCAAAAATTCTTTGAACGAGTTGGAAAATACGTTCCTTTTCTGAAGGATTATAAGTTTAAGATTGAGACAACTAATAGTTTCCCGCACAGTAGCGGAATTGCCTCTTCAGCTAGTGGGATGAGTGCGCTGGCACTATGCTTACTTTCAATTGAAAAGCAATTAATTTCAGAAAAAATATCAGAAGAGTTTTTTAATAAAAAAGCTTCATTTTTAGCGCGTTTAGGTTCTGGAAGTGCCTGTAGAAGCATTGACGGACCCTTAATTGTTTGGGGTGAACACCAAAAGATTGAAGGAAGCAGTAATTTATTTGGAACAAAATATCCTTTTGAAGTTCATTATGTTTTCAAAAACTATCAAGACACCATCTTGTTGGTCGATAAAGGTGAAAAACAAGTGAGCAGTACGGTTGGTCATAATTTAATGCATGAGCATCCATTTGCAGAACAGCGTTTTCAACAAGCCAACAATAATCTTTCAAAACTCATCCCAGTTTTAAAAGTAGGTGATATTTCAGAATTCATTAAAATCGTGGAAAGCGAAGCTCTTTCATTGCATGCGATGATGATGACCTCAATGCCCTATTTCATATTAATGAAACCTAACACGTTGGAAATTATCAATAAAATCTGGAGTTTTAGAAAAGAAACAAAAAGCAATGTTTGCTTTACATTAGATGCTGGCGCCAATGTTCATGTGTTGTATCCTAAAGCCGAAAAAGAAGCTGTTTCAGCCTTTATTAAAGCCGAATTGAAACCGTTTTGTAAAAACGGGGAATATATTCATGACCAAACAGGTAATGGGGCTACACCCCTTTAAAACCACCGCTAACTGTTTGAAAAGGTATAATTTATGTCAATTTTCAGAAAAAATTAGAGTTCTCTTATTATCTTTGCAGTAATGAAGGAAAATCATTACATTTAAAAAACCATTAACCAATACCTTATGCGCTGTCTCTTATACACATCTCCGAGCCCACGAGACGGACT
>OJBP01000886.1_pt1 | contig 12060 bp, 10 predicted proteins | sample 1590691 | NCBI WGS metagenome assembly OJBP01 (sample SAMN05416848, study PRJEB24817) | seawater metagenome | isolation source: Sea water | place: Canada:Atlantic | collected 2013-07 | reverse complement strand
AGATAGGAGTCCGTCTCGTGGGCTCGGAGATGTGTATAAGAGACAGTTTTTATGGCGTAGATGCTCCAGACGGTTTAACCGGTACCTACATGTTGCTAGATCAAGCTTCGGTAACAGGAACTGCCAATATTGTTATGGCAGCAGTGTTAGCAAAAGGAACCACAACAATCTACAATGCCGCTTGCGAACCCTACTTACAACAACTTTGTAAGATGTTGAATAGTATGGGAGCTAAAATAAAAGGGGTAGGTTCAAACTTATTAACCATTGAGGGAGTTGAAAGTTTAGGAGGTTGTACACACCGCATTTTACCCGATATGATTGAAATAGGCAGTTGGATTGGTCTTGCTGCTATGACACAAAGTGAAATTACCATTAAAGATGTAAGCTGGGAGAATTTAGGGTTAATTCCGGATACTTTCAGAAAATTAGGGATTACACTTGAAAAGAAAGGGGATGACATTTACATTCCTGCTCAAGATGAATATGAAATTCAAGGATATATAGATGGATCTATTTTAACAGTTGCAGATGCACCTTGGCCAGGTTTTACACCCGACTTACTGAGTATTGTCCTAGTAGTATGTACACAGGCAAAAGGAAGTGTATTAATACACCAAAAAATGTTTGAAAGCCGATTGTTTTTTGTAGATAAGTTGATTGATATGGGTGCAAAAATAATCCTTTGTGATCCACACCGTGCTACGGTTATTGGTCATAATTTTACTTCGACACTTAAGGCAACCACAATGGTATCGCCAGATATCCGTGCGGGAATCTCATTGTTAATTGCAGCGCTTTCTGCTAAAGGAACTTCAACAATCCATAATATTGAACAAATAGACCGTGGGTACGAAAATATTGATGAACGCCTACGAAGAATAGGAGCGAAGATTACACGAATAGAATAATAATATAGATTTTATCAAATAAAAAAGCCGCGATTTAACTCGCGGCTTTTTAGTTTTATTTATTTCGGTTTTTATTAACCTCGTCTTGTAGCTTCCTTCTTAATTTCTGCTCTCGCTCTAGGGATTTTTGACGATTGGTTTCGAGTTCCATTTCGGCTTCTGCCAATTTAAGTTGGGAGTCTTTAGTGACTTTATGGCTGTTTTTAAATTTATAGAATATAAATGCCAGTCCAACGACCAACAATACAATTATGGACCACATTATTGTATTATAAGTAGCTTTTTGTGTTAGTATCCCTAAAATTTCGATACCATCTTCTTTCTCTTTTGCTACGGAAAGATCTTCTTTTGTAGTTTTTAATTGACTTGTTAGGGAATCAATCTTAGTTGCTTTCTGGTTAATTTCAGTTTTAGAAGTTCCTATTTTAGCCTCTAAAGACGAAATAGTATCTAAAATATTTTTACGCAATTGATTAATTTCATACTTTTTAATCACCTTGTATTCTTGGTAATTATTAGATCCATCAACTACATCCTTAAACTGTCCTTCAATACTATTATCTTCTGGTTGTGTTTGGGGATCTTCTTGGCCAAAAAGGATGACTGTAAATAAAAGTAGGGGGAGTAGGGTTATTAATTTTTTCTTCATGGTAATTTTGTTCGGTTTGTTTGTTATTTAACACCGCAAGAGTAGAAAAATTGTTTTGAATAACCCAAATTTTCAGTTTAATTAAAATTTATTTAACAACCTGCTTCTTTTCGTTATAACAAAAATTTAAAGCACCCGACGGGCATTTTTGCACTTGGTTGATAACCTTTTCTGTATCAGCATCATCCAAATTTATCCAAGGGATTACAGTAGTTCTAAACACTTCAGAAAGTTCTTGAGCACATTTTTCAGCGTGAATACATTTTTTTGGTTTAAATGTTACTGTAATTTCACCATTGGTGAACTCATTAGTTAATGTTTCCATAAGTATTAATTTGGGGGAAGTAACCTGTTTTTATCAGAATACTCGATAAATATATATAAAAAAGGGATAAAGTGTATTTATTGAAGAATATTCTTACGATAAAATTTAAGAAACTGCTTTTTTGTACGTTGTTAAAGCACGTTCCCGGGCTTCTTTATGATCAACCATTTTTTCAGGATAAGAATCAGTATCAAATTCTTCAACCCATTTTTTAATGTATTTTTTATCTTTGTCAAACTTTTCAATTTGGGTGGTAGGGTTGAAAATTCTGAAATACGGCGCTGCATCCACACCACTGCCAGCAGCCCATTGCCAGTTGCCCACATTGCTAGCTAGTTCATAATCTAATAATTTTTCGGCAAAATAAGCTTCGCCCCAACGCCAATCAATTAATAGGTGTTTACATAGAAAACTGGCGACCACCATACGAACTCGATTGTGCATATATCCGGTTTCATTAAGTTGACGCATGCCTGCATCGACCATCGGATAACCTGTTCTTCCTTGCTTCCACAATTCAAACTCTTCTTTATTGTTACGCCATTCAACACGGTCGTATTTCTTTCTGAAAGCATTATCTACAGTTTCAGGAAAATGCCATAGAATTTGCATAAAAAACTCCCTCCAAATCAATTCCTGCCAAAAAGTTTCATCGTTTTCAGCAATTGCTTTTTTTGTCATTTTACGTACGCTTACCGTTCCAAAACGGAGATGCGGTCCTAAATGCGATGTTGCATCTTTAGCTGGGAAATTTCTTGTTTTTTTATATTGCTGAATTGTGGTTGGCGTTACATCGTAATCGGGAATTTTAACCGAAGATTTCTCAAACCCCATATCGCTTAACTCTAAATTTGGTAAACGAGTATGTTGTACTAAATTTTTTAGATGTTCGCTGGTATAATATATTTTTAAATCGGTTTCTGATTTAAATTTCGCTTTCCATTTCTTCATAAATGGTGTATAAACAACATATGGATCGCCATCGTCTTTTACAACATCATCTTTTTCAAAAATTACTTGATCCTTAAATGTATAGAACCCAATATTTTTTTCGGACAAATATTCTTGTATTTCAGTATCACGTTTGGTTGCATACGGCTCGTAATCATGATTGGTAATTACGTTTTGGATGTTGTATTCTGAAGTTATTTTTTTGAAAATTTCTTTTGGTTTTCCGTGATAAAGGGCAATACTACTGTCGTGTTCTTGAAGTTCTTTCCGCATTTTTTGAAGTTCTTCATATATAAAAGTAACGCGGGCATCCTCTTTAGGTAATTCATCTAAAATTTCAGTATCAAAAATAAAGATCGGTAAAACGGGGTGTTTACCGTGTAAGGCTTTGTAGAACCCAATATTATCATCAAGGCGAAGATCTCTTCGAAACCAAAAAATATTCAATTTGTCTTGCATTATGGTAGGCTATTATTCTATTTCCCCGAAGAGCTCTATGAGTTTTTTTCTTCGGTATTCAAAAATTTCGTTCAATTTCGGTTTTACTAAAAAGGGATGGGCCATCTGACCCAGAAAACCCATCGGTAACTTGTAATGAATAAGATCTTCCATTTCAACGCCACCATCAATTTCTTTAATAAAATGCTTGTGATGCCAAAGGGAATAGGGACCAAAACGTTGTTCGTCTACAAAATATTCGCCTTGTTGAACGTGTGTAATTTCGGTAACCCATTTGGTTTTTATACCCAAAATGGGAGTTACTATGTATTGGATTATTTGACCAGGATACATAGCTTTTTCAGAAGCGGAAATAATAGAAAATCCCATATAGTCTGGGGTAATCACTTTCAGGTTTTGAGGTGCTGAAAGAAATTGCCAGGCTTCTTTTTTAGTTATCGGTAATTGTTGAGTCGTGTGGAGTTGATATAGCTTCATAAAACGTATTTACAGTAGTTATCTACCTTTGTAAGATAACTTTCTGTTCATGCGCATAAGTCTATACAGCTCTACTTTTACAGCTCTTTTGTTCTTCCGAAAATTGAACAATTTTTTAATATTGGTCAGCATCTTATTTTTTCTTTTAAAAATACAACTGTTTTACAATATAAAAAATAGTTTAAACAAAACTTAACAATTTCATCATACCGGATTTTTAAAAATAGATGCTTTTTATGTGAGATATAAGCTCGTTTTTACACCTTCTTTTTAAGGTTTTGTTAACTATAAAGGAACGTGTATGTTGTATTTTTAGTGATTAAATAAAAACCTATTAAAACACTACTCATGAAAAACGTATTACTTATTATTTTTGCTGCTTTTCTTTCAACAGGAATGTATGCACAAATTGAAACTCCTCAGCCCAGTCCTTTTCAAAAAATTGAACAGACTGTTGGGTTAACAGATATTACTCTTAAATATTCACGTCCAGCGATGCGAGAAAGAACTATTTTTGGAGGTCTTGTACCTTACGGAAAAGTATGGCGCACCGGAGCGAATGAAAACACTAAAATTACTTTTGATAAACCAGTAATGATTGGTGAAACTGAGTTGAAACCAGGGACATATGCTATTTATACTAAGCCTAACAAAGATAACTGGGAAGTATATTTTTATAGCGACGCCAATAATTGGGGAGCACCTCAAAAGTGGGATGATAGTAAAGTAGCTGCAAAAGCTACAGCGGAAGTATATCCGATGCCAATGGACATTCAATCGTTTACTATGACCTTTGATGATGTAACTAGCGATTCTGCAAATCTTGGAATGTTATGGGAAAACACATATGCGAGTGTGCCTATTAAAGTTACCACAGATAAAGAGGTTTCTGCTAATATAGACCGAGTTATGAATGGTCCAGGTTCAAATGATTATTATGCATCTGCTGTGTATTATTTAGAAGCAGATAAAGATATTAATCAGGCTAAGAAATGGATTGATAAAGCAATCGATATGGCAGATAAGCCTGCTTTCTGGCAATACAGACAACAATCTTTAATCTATGCAAAAGCAGGTGATAAAGATGGAGCTATAAAAGCAGCTAAAAAGTCTATGGAGCTTGCTAAAAAAGCTGGAAATGCTGATTATATTGCTTTAAATGAAAAATCACTGAAGGAGTGGGGGGCTATGTAAAACCTATCCATTTTTTTAAATATTTTGAAAAAGCGTCTCTTAACCGAGATGCTTTTTTATTTAGGGTTTTTGGAATGAGGCCAATATTTTTTTTAAATCTTTATAGAACCTCTAAAGCCCCTTGCTGCATAATATGATTGTGCCCCGTTGTGATATACAAACACAGTACCGAAACGATAATCACCAAATAAAGCCCCCCCAAGCTCTCTTATTTGAGATGGAGTTTTAATCCAACTTGACGTTTTAGCATCAAAATGTCCTAATTTTTGTAATGCTTTGTATTGCTCTTCAGTTAATAGTTCAATACCCATAGTGGTTGCCATGTCAATTGCGGTGTTTTTTGGCTTAAATTTCTTTCTAGATTCTAGACCTTCGCGATCATAACAAACACTCCTGCGACCGTTCGGACTTTCTGCGGAACAATCATAAAAAACGTATTGTTCATTTTCAACTCCTACAACATCAGGTTCGCCGCCCGTTTTTTCCATTTCGTGTAAAGACCGTAGTTTTTCAGGATGTTCTTCCAGTCTTTTTTGAACATGAGACCATTCAATATTTTTATGGCGATTCATATTTTCTTCAAAACGTGCTTTTAATGTTTTGAGTAATTCCTCTTGTTGTTTTTCAGATATTTTTTTGGATTTACTAACCATACTGAGTTTGGTTTATTTTATGAAAATATAATTGTTTAAAATTTATAGTTCAGAAACCAGTAATAAATATATAATTTTTTTTCGCTTCAACTTATAGTTTTCTCTTGTGTTAGATTAACCGGAAGGTTTTAGTATATGTAAAGTAAAATAAAGAAATGTTGTTTACCGGTATACAAGTGGTACACAAGCACTGTATAATAATTACACATTTTTGTTTTTTAAAACCTAAAAAACGCTTGAAAACCCCTTTAAAACTGTATTGGTACAAGAATTGCCATATAATTAGTGAATTGAAAAATATTAATCTAACAAAAACAGAATTACAACTAGATGAATCTTAAAAATACTACTTCAGAATCTAAAATAAATTCAAACTCTTTATCGCCAGAGAGAGGGAGTAAAACTTGGAAAATACTCGTATTAATAAACACTTTTTTATTATTAGCAGGAGGTGCTTTTTTGGTATACCAAATGCAAAATGACTTTGCACAGTTTAGAATGGAACGTCTCAGTAACACTTGGGGACTTATTTTCTTTGTGATAGCAAGTTCGTTATTTGTGTATAAAGCAGGATTCTTTATCTATCAACTCTATTTATATTTTAGGTATAAGCCAGTTTCATCGGTTACCGATGATGAGCTGCCTACCGTAACCGTTATTGTTCCCGCATATAATGAGGGGAAGCAAGTATGGGCTACTTTAAAAAGTTTAGCAAAAAGTGATTATCCTGTTGAAAAAATTCAGTTATTAGCGATAGATGATGGGAGTAAAGACGACACGTGGTACTGGATGCAAGAAGCTAAAAAACAATTAGGCGACCGGGTAGCCATATACCAACAACCTGAAAATAAAGGAAAGCGTCACGCTTTGTATAGAGGCTTTAATATAGGTGACGGTGAAGTATTTGTAACAGTAGATAGTGACTCTGTTGTAAATGCCGACACGTTACGAAACCTAGTTAGTCCATTTATTACCAACGAAACGTGTGGGGCCGTTGCCGGTAACATTAGGGTTTTGAACAACAGCAAGGCATTATTACCTAAAATGTTGAATGTAAGTTTTACATTAAGTTTTGAGTTTGTACGTTCTGCTGAAAGTAGATTAAATTCGGTGTTGTGTACACCAGGAGCTTTAGCCGCATATCGTAGAAAGGCTGTATTTGCTTGCTTACCAGAATGGATTAACCAAACCTTTATGGGGAAACCATCTGATATTGGTGAAGACCGAGCAATGACCAATATGATATTAAAACAAGGATATCACGTATTGTTTCAACGGAACGCGTATGCATATACCAATGTACCTGAAAAATACAAAGGCTTGTATAAAATGTTTATTAGATGGGGTAGAAGTAATGTACGTGAAAACATTGCAATGGCTAAGTATGTATTTACAAATTTTAGAGAAGGATCTAAAGCAGGCTCAAGACTATTATTCTTTAGCCAAGCGTCTAAGCTAATTATGTGTTACCCGTTTTTACTATTTATGCTATACTTTATTTTAGTGCATCCAGTACTATTTGTAAGTTCAACGTTACTTAGTATATTGGTGCTATCAAGCTTTCAGGCAATTTTTTATGCTAAACGATATAAATTTTCTGAATCTTTTTGGGCGTACACTTACAGTATCTTATATACGTTCAGTTTGTTCTGGATTACCCCCTACGCAATCGCTACAGCAAGCAGAAGTGGATGGCTTACTAGAGAGTTGCCACAGCAGAAGTAAATTGAGGTTATAATAAAAGTTAAGAAGGTTGTTTCAAGAAATTGAAATAACCTTCTTTTGGTTTAGGCAGTATATTGGGTATTTTCGGTTGTATGATTAATTTTCCAAGTTGGATTTATCTGCGAAGATCTATCACGATTTTGATTATTTATCATAATTCCATAAAAAATGGGTAAAATCTATAGACACTTGAGATGTCGATATTGATTAGATACCTGTTTTATCAGAATTTGTATTAACAAAGTCTACGAGCTTCTGTTTTTTCTTGAAATCAATTACTTTTAAGTGTTTTTTCATATACTATTTTTGAATAACAATAATAAACAATTGCATACAGCCATTATTGTATGTAGTTTTTCTTTAATCTTTTTTGCACAAGATTATAAATAAATGTATCATTAATTACATCAGTAGTTCCAATAGTAACAACAAGCCAAATATGTACTATTGGATCAGTTTTCTACCTATAGCCTTTATCCATAATGGTGTTAATTTATTTTGAAGAACCATAAATTTTATGGATTTAACTTTTCCTCTTTACCTTTTCCACCTAATACCACTTGCAACAATACGGCAATTCCCATTACAAGGGCACAGCCTACCAAGTTCAGCCATAAATAAGGCATGAGGTCGATCTTCCAGAAATAAATAATAACCACTTGGGTGATAAGAGCAGCAATAAAGGTGGCTCTGCTGTGTACAAACTTGATGAAAAATGCTAATAGAAAAATACCCAATACGTTTCCGTAGAAAATAGACCCGATGATGTTTACCAATTGAATCAGGTTATCAAACAAATTCGCCACGCTGGCCACACAAATGGCGATTATACCCCAAAGTAGGGTAAACCATTTAGAGGCATTCATATAATGTTTATCATCTTTTCCAGGGGTGTTTCGTTTGTAAAGGTCTATTGCAGTGGTAGAACCCAACGCATTTAACTCCGATGCGGTAGAAGACATAGCAGCACTTAAAATAACGGCCAATAAAAGTCCAATTAACCCACGAGGGAGGTTGTTTAAGATAAAGTGAATAAACACATAGTCTTTATCGTTGGTTTCGGCATCAGGATTGGCTTCCTGTATGAGATCGCGTGATTGTTGGCGCAGCTCTTCTTCAGTAATATTTATTATTTGTATTTCCTCTAATAATAGTTCTTTTTCCGTAGCATCTTCAGATACCGAATAGGCAATCTGCTTACTGTTTAGTTGTTTATCCAAATTTTGTTTTTCCGTCTCTAAGGCTTGGTAATCTGAGGCATATTCAGATTGCATTACATCATCCACCGCGGCAGGATTAAAGTGCAGGGGAGAGGCGTTAAATTGATAAAACACAAATACCATTACGCCCACTAAAAGGATAAAGAATTGCATGGGGACTTTTAAAAGGCCGTTCATAATCAACCCCATTTGGCTCTGCTTTACAGACTTACCCGATAAATAGCGTTGCACCTGGCTTTGGTCGGTACCAAAGTAGGAGAGAGCCAAGAATGTACCGCCAATAATTCCGCTCCAAAATGTATAGCGGTTATCAAAATCGAACGAAAAGTCCAGCACATCCAGTTTCCCGTTGGCACCAGCAATCTCTAAGGCATTGGTAAATGAAATGTCTAAAGGCAAATAATTTAAGATCAATAAAAAAGCAATTAGCATGCCGGCAAAGATGATCGCCATTTGTTGCTTTTGGGTGACGCTTACCGCTTTGGTTCCACCACTAACGGTGTAAATAATAACCAATACCCCAATGCCGATAGTAAGGTAGGTTAAGTTCCACCCCAATACTGCCGATAAGATAATGGCTGGTGCAAAAATGGTAATCCCAGCTGCTAAGCCCCGCTGTATTAAAAACAAAATAGCCGTGAGGGTTCGTGTTTTTAAATCGAACCTGCTTTCTAGATATTCATAAGCCGTATAGACTTTTAGACGGTGATAGATTGGAATAAACACCAAACAGATAATCACCATGGCAATCGGTAAACCAAAATAAAACTGAACAAAGCCCATACCATCATGAAAGGCTTGCCCTGGCGTGGACAAAAAAGTAATGGCACTAGCTTGTGTTGCCATCACACTTAAACCGATGGTCCACCAATTGGCATCACTACCACCCTTCAGGTAATCGTTTACGTTTTTGTTTTTTCGGGTTTTCCATGTACCATACAGCACAATAAAAACAAGGGTTCCAATAAGAACAATCCAATCGATTTGCTGCATTAGGAAAAGCTTTTCATGAGGAAATAAAACAAAATAATGTACACGGCATTAAGGAGGATTACGGCTATGTAACTCCACTTTTTAACCGGTTTATGGGTTGGATCATTCATAATTAATTTCCTAAGGATAATAAGTTAGCAAATAAACGGTAGGCCCCTGGTACACCAGCTGGTAATTCCCTAAAGAAACTCAACCCAGTATAAATATAATGTCCTTTACCGTATTCGGCTACTAATAAAGAACCTTTGGTTTCGGGAGCGTCTTTGTCGTGCATTCCTAGAATGGGTACAAACTTAGGCGCCCATTGATTTGGGAAGTACAATCCCCGTTCTTGCACCCAGCCTGTAAAGTCGGTTTGGGTAATTTCGTTAGGTTCATTTAACACGGGATGTTCGGGTGCTAAAAAGGTAACGTCACTAAACTCATCGGTTACCCGATCTCTTGATAAAGAAAGCGAGTAAGGCGCTATGTCTTCCGTTACCATTCGGTGACTGGTATTGTATTGCAGTAGCAACGTACCGCCTTCTTGTACATATTTATTAAAAGCAGGTTGCTTAAAAGCCAACTCTGGTACCGTATTATACGCTCTAATTCCCACTACAACAGCATCGAACTGCTTTAGGTTTTCGTAGGTAATGTTTGAAGGAGGAATGGTGGTGACTTGATACCCAATTTGACGTAAACTCTCTGGAATAACATCACCAGCGCCATCTATGTAACCAATAGATTCCCCTTCTTTTTCAATATCTAATCGTACAACTTTAGCTTCGGAAGGAAGTAGTACTCGCTGATAGGGGATATGTTCATAATCGATCGTGATAAGTTCTTTATCAAAAAATTGATCTCCCATGGAAACTAAAGGTTTTAAATATCCTTCACTTTGTTCTTTAGGAGGTTTTACGGTAAACACAATGGTTTGTTCATCTCCCTTTTTAGCAATATTGAAGGTAGGTTGTGCAGGTTGGACTTCCCAACCCTGGGGATGGTTTAATTGCACCGTACCATTTACATTATCACGTCCGGCTTTTATGGTTACAGGAATGTTTTGAGCATCTTTAGATGAAAAAATGATTACTTTCTCTGGAATACTGGAAGTTAATTCGGGTAATACCTCCAAAGGTTGATATACTTCCCCTTTTACTGGGTCGTTGTATTTGTATATTACGTTACGCTCAATAGGAACCATGGTTCGGCTCATGGCTAAATTAAATACTACTTTTTCGGGAGCTGGGGTTTCTGGTTCGCCAATTAAGGCTTTTGGTGCTTTGTACATACCCAAGGTGCCTTTTTCGCGCAACCAATACGGACCTGAATTGGTAGTGCTTTCTGAAGTAAGGCTCGCTTCAAATGTAAAATCTTCATTAGGAGCCAATGTTGTATTTTTATTTAAAATAGTTTTCCCAGAGGACGTGGTAACAGAGTGTAATACGATTGGAAACGAACTTCGGTTTACCGCTTCAAAAGTTACTTTGTATTTATCACCAGGGTTAATGGAATTTGTTTCTGCCACAGCTTCTACAAAAATACCGCCACAATCAATGATTAACTGTTCTAGTTGTTTTGTTTTAATGGTACGCCAGTGGTCGTCTTTAATTTGTTTTACCAATTCGTACGCTTGTAATAATGGGCGCAGCATGCGAGCAGGATCTTTAAAGTCGAAATTTTCCTCTAAAGGGTATAAGATACCGCCGATAGTTTCACCGCCTTCAATGCGTGACCAACTTGTATCGATACCTTCAAATAAATTAGAGTTTCCTTCAGAAAAATCACCTTTTAAGAACTCCAGCCATTCATTTTGATTTCCGCGGGTACCCGTGCTACCAAATCCTTGCGATTTGTGCATGCTTCGGCTTAAGGAAGCAATTTCCCCATTGGAAAGTCCTAAGGAAGGATAATAGTTTCCGGTTTGTACTTCCACTAAGTTGGTTTTATCGGCTTGTTCAAATTTTTCTTGGCTTCCGTAGAACCACCAGCTTGTATTAAAGAATAATCGTTTGGGTTGCCACGTACCAAATGTATTAGCTGTTTCAGGATAGCTGTTGGGGTTGTTTACCAAATCAAAAGCCTCTACACTCAACATAGCAGATGAAGTGTGATGCCCGTGCGTGGAACCTGGACTGCGGTGATCGAAACGGTTAATAATCACATCGGGTTTAAATTTACGAATGGCGCGAACCACATCGCTTAATACTTCTTCTTTGTTCCAAATATCCAATGTTTCTGTTGGGGTTTTGGAATAGCCAAAATCATTAGCGCGAGTAAAAAACTGTTGTCCGCCATCGGTACGTCGTGCCGCTAATAACTCTTGGGTTCGAATGACACCTAGTAATTCACGTATCTCTGGCCCTACTAAGTTTTGTCCGCCATCTCCTCGCGTTAAGGATAAATAAGCGGTACGGGCATGTACATCGTTTACCAAATAAGAAATTAAGCGTGTATTTTCATCATCTGGATGTGCTGCAATGTACATAGCCTGTCTCTTATACACATCTGACGCTGCCGA
>OJBP01000875.1_pt1 | contig 12193 bp, 10 predicted proteins | sample 1590691 | NCBI WGS metagenome assembly OJBP01 (sample SAMN05416848, study PRJEB24817) | seawater metagenome | isolation source: Sea water | place: Canada:Atlantic | collected 2013-07 | reverse complement strand
TCTACACTATCCTCTTCGTCGGCAGCGTCAGATGTGTATAAGAGACAGACCTTAGGGTATGAGCTAGGACTAGATTTTGCACAAAAATCGTTAAGACATTTAGATATTATAACCGTAAACAATATTTCATACTTGCTCGTTACTTTTAATAATGAAGCAGCACAAGTTTATAACATACAAATCCCTGATTAATGAAAACAGCATACCACTTTCTTATAGTAGTCCTTATTACTGCATGCATCACTTCATGCGCTACAAAAGATGAGCCTATTGTTATAACTCCCGAGCATTTCCATAATGCGATAGACAAGGTTACTGAAGTAATTATACACGACATTTTCTCACCGCCTGTTGCGAGTCGTATTTATGCGTATCCTAATATTGCAGCTTATGAAATACTAGCTGTAAATGATACTGAATTTAACTCTCTTGCTGGACAGCTTGCAGGTCTTAAAAGTATTCCAACTCCATCAAAGGAAACATCTATAAACTTTGAACTTGCAGCACTGGTTGCTCACATGGAAATGAGCAAGCGCCTCATATTTTCTGAGCAAGAAATTGAGACATATAGAGATAGTCTTTACACAACATGGAAAGAGCGCAATGAAGATGTTTTTGTACAGTCCCGAGATTATGGGCTAGAAGTAGCAGGTCATATCGCACAATGGATGGATGGAGATAACTACAAACAGACGCGCACAATGCCAAAGTTTTCTGTGTATGCAGATGAGCCTTCTCGCTGGCAACCTACCCCTCCAGCATACATGGACGGTATAGAACCTCACTGGAATAAAATTAGACCATTTACACTTACGTCTTCAAATCAATTTAAGCCTGTACCACCACCTCCATTCTCACTAGAAGAAGATTCAGATTTTTATAAGGAGCTTAAAGAGGTTTATGACATAAGCAAGCAAATCACAAAAGATGGTGACACCTCAGAAGAGATTGCGATTGCTCAGTTTTGGGATTGTAACCCATACGTATCTGTAACTCGCGGTCATTTAATGTTTGCAACTAAAAAGATTACTCCAGGAGGTCACTGGATAGGTATTACAAAGATTGCTTCAAAGAAGGCAGGTTTTGATGTAATCAATACATTACATGCATATGCAAAAACATCTATCGCCATGAACGATGCGTTTATTTCTTGCTGGGATGAAAAATATCGCTCTAACCTGATACGCCCAGAAACGCTCATCAACAATCACATAGACGACTCTTGGAAACCTATATTACAAACGCCTCCGTTTCCAGAATATGTGAGTGGACACTCTGTAGTATCTGGTGCAGCATCTGAGACATTGACTAGCATTTTTGGCGATGACTTTTCTTTTGATGATGATACAGAAATAGCATACGGACTTCCGGTGCGTAGCTTCACATCTTTTAAAGCCGCGGCTGAGGAAGCTGCTGTAAGCCGCATGTATGGAGGAATACACTATCGTGCTGCAGTAGCAGTAGGACTAGACCAAGGTCAAAAACTAGGGAAGTTTGTTGTCTCTGCACTAGAGATGAAAAATGAAACGATGGTCGCAACTAACTAAGGTTTGTAAATAATGAAAAAAGCTATAGCGATATTATTTATTGCCTTGATTGCAGCTGCAGGCTGGTATTTCTTTTTGAAACCAGGAGACTTTACTGCTCGAATCAAAGCAAATGGAAACCTAGGAACTATCGAGCAGTTTACGAAGAATTGGAATGACAATATTGTAACAACTGCTTCCGTTTTAGAAAAGAATAATCGTACTCAGATTGATCAAAAATATGTCGTACAAGATTCACTACACCTTTACAACTGGAATATAAAAAGAATAAATGATACTGTTACTGAAATAAAAGTACATATAAAAGACAGTGCCTATAGCTTCCATAATAGGCTTCAAGGACTATGGAAAAAAACTAGCTTTGAAAAAAGTACTAGACAGACCATCCTAAATTATAACGAAGCATTACAACAACACCTTAAGGATATTACTATCACAATTAATGGTGAGGCTACATTACCTGCAAAGCACTATGCCTATACCGAATATGAGGGACTACAAGCTTTCAAAGTGACAGGTATGATGAGAGACATCACATATTTACAAAACACAATGGCTGGATCAAATGCTACATTGGATGGACCTCCTTTTATAAAAATCACCCATTGGAATCGTGAGACCGATAGTATTAAATATCAGTTTGGTTTTCCAATATTACCTTCGGACTCACTTCCTCAAGTAGCAGATATAAAATATGGAAACACTAAGGATCAAAAAGTTCTTAAAGCTACCTACAACGGTAACTATCTTACATCAGATAGAGCTTGGTATGCACTTATAAACTATGCAAAAACTAACAATATAAAAATAGACCAAAGGCCTACGGAAGTTTTCTATAACAACCCTAACATGGGTGGGGATGCCAGTAATTGGAAAGCAGAAATCTTCATGCGCATAAAGAACTAGTATGTCTGACTTTTTTGATGACCAAGATTTTGTATCTATAGACTTCACCTTACAATCCTTTAGAAAAGGTGAGTATGACAATTGCACATTTACAGACTGTAATTTTGAAAATCTTCATGTCTCAAATACAAGCTTTCTTGAATGTACATTCATAGATTGCAATCTTGCTAATGTAAAATTTGGCGGTACAACACTCAACCAAGTTACTTTTGAGTCGTGTAAATTACTAGGCGCAGACTTTAGTGTTTGCCAGCCGTTTATGTTGGATATACGCTTTCGCGAAAGCATACTACAGCTAGCAAACTTCACACAATTACCTTTAAAAGGAACATCTTTTACTTCTTGCCAAGTTATCGAGGTGGATTTTACTAATGCAGATTTATCGCAGGCTACATTTACTGGGTCAACATTGACTAAAACTATTTTTGATAATACAAATCTTACTAAAGCAGATTTTATAGAAGCGCTCGATTTTACTATTGACACTACGAATAACAATATGAAAGGCGCTATGTTTTCTAAGGACAACTTAGAAGGACTCGTAGCACACTTACAGCTCAATCTTAAGTGAGATTTGTAATACATAAAAGGGGGTGAATGCCCCTACTAAAAAGCTATTCCTCAAACTATATTTACATCAATAATCAATGAGGGATTAAATTGGGGGATTTATAAACTCATATGGCCACACTAACGTGTGGCTTTTTATTTTATGTACTTTAGTCATGGAAAAAAACTATTATGCGTAAGATACTTTTTGGTGCAATACTCACCTTACTTATTGTTTTTGGCTTACGGTATTGCGAGCATACTAAAAGTGAGAAAGAACAGCTGCGAGCAAATACCGCTCTTATAGAAAAACAAATTAAAAATGTAGGAAAGCTTATCGTTACAGAGGGTAACTATGCACAAGTCTTTACTTATGAAGATTCAAAAAAATTCTATGTAGATGTGCTATCTGCTACAAAAAAAGCACTGGTTGTTGTAAATGCAGAAGCAACCATCGCCTACGATCTTTCTAGGGTTACTACAGAAATCGATGAGCTCACAAAAACTGTTCGCATTACTAATATTCCAGAACCTGAGTTAAAGATTAATCCTAATATAGAATATTATGATGTGCAACAAGACTACCTCAACCAGTTTAATGCTCGAGATTACAACATTATAAAGTCACGCGTACAAAATGGTCTTGAAAAGGAAATTAAAAATTCTAACCTGTACACAAATGCACAAAACAGACTCATCTCAGAGCTGTCTAAAATTTATCTTCTTACTAGCTCGCTAGAATGGACGCTAGAGTATAATGGCAATATTATAGATGAAGCAAACCCTATTAAACCTTAACAAACTAGTTTCATAAAATAAAAACGCATCATAAAGTGAATCTCTATGATGCGTTTTTAAGTATATTAAAAATGACTTATGCGCTTACTGTTTGCTTATTACCGTTTACAATAATATCTAGTGCTTCTCCGCTCATAAGTGTAAATGCCGTCTCACTTTTATTGACCTCAACCTTAAGAATCTGTCCTCTAAAGTTTACTTTAAAAGAATAAGCTTCCCATGCATCCGGGATTTTAGTTTCAAAAGAGAGCGTATCATTTTTCACACGCATTCCCCCAAAACCTTCTACCACACTCTGCCAGGTTCCAGCCATACTCGTGATATGTAAACCTTCTTCTACTTCTTTATTATAGTCATCTAGATCAAGTCTCGATGTACGTAGGTAAAACTCATATGCCTGATCCATTCTTCCTAGCTTAGCTGCTTGTATAGCATGCACACATGGCGACAGCGAACTTTCATGTACCGTAAATGGTTCATAGAAATCAAAGTGCTTTTCTAGATTTTCTTGAGTAAAGTGGTCCTCAAAGAAGTAAAAACCTTGCAGTGTGTCTGCTTGTTTAATGTAAGGCGAACGCAAGATGCGATCCCAAGACCACTTTTGATTAATAGGTCGGTTGGATTTTGGTAAATCTGCTACGGTGATTAACTCTTTATCTAAGAAACCATCTTGTTGTAAGAATACGTCATGCTCTTCAGAATATGGGAAATACATCTGTTCTGCAGTAGATTTCCAAGAGAGCATCTCGTCATAAGACAAATGAGTTTTACCAGATATACGAGACCAGTCCTGCTTTTGAGTGTCTCTTATCAATTCAGCTTTCGCGAAAGCGAACTCCATACACCACTTTGCAACATAGTTTGTAAACCAGTTATTGTTTACGTTATTTTCATATTCATTAGGCCCTGTAACTCCTAGAATCACATAGGCATTCTTAGCTTTAGAAAAAGTAGCTCGCTGTCTCCAGAAACGTGCTACGGCTATGATCACTTCTAGCCCCATTTCTGGAATATAAGTAGTATCGCCTGTGTAGCGTTCATAGTTATAAATAGCATATACCATAGAGCCGTTACGGTGTATTTCCTCAAAGGTAATCTCCCACTCGTTATGACACTCCTCCCCATTCATTGTGACCATAGGGTATAATGCAGCACCTCCTGAGAAGCCAAGCTTCTCTGCATTCTCAATGGCTTTATCCAGCTGATTATAGCGATAGGTGAGTAACTGCCTAGCCACTTGTTGATCCTTAGTCGCCATGTAAAATGGAATACAATATGCTTCTGTATCCCAATAGGTCGATCCTCCGTATTTTTCACCTGTAAATCCTTTAGGACCTATATTAAGGCGGCTATCTTGTCCCGTGTATGTCTGATTGAGATGAAAGATATTAAAGCGTATACCTTGTTGCGCCTTTACATCACCATCTATGGTGATATCAGACATTTCCCAAGTTTGTGCCCACGACTCTTTTTGAAGTTGTTGTAAGGCTTCAAAACCAATTGCAGCTACTTCATTAATTACTGTCGTAGCAGCGTTTACAAGATTATCTTGCTCATGATTAAGGCTACTTACATAACCTCCTAATTTATGAATACTGAAGGTTTCTCCTTGAGAGATTTCTGTTTCATAAATGTGCCCAATATATGTTTCTGTGACATTAGTACGCTTTCGCGAAAGCGCAACTTTTCTACCATCTATATTAAAGCTATTATGCATCATAGTGCACACGTGGAATTCTGTTTTCATGGTGTGTGACGTAATAAAAGCCATATCACCATCCTCTGAAACCTCTAGCGTGTTCCAAAACTTATCATCCCAATTAGAATCTTCATTAGTTATGCCGCTATCTAAATACGGCTCATAACTTACAGTTGCATCCTCATTAATAGGTGTTACTTCGTAGTTAATAGCACCTACCTCATCCATCTTCATACTCAAAAAGCGTGTAGACTTTACTGCAATCTCTACATCATTTTGTAAGGTCGCTTTGAAACTTCTGTACAATACTCCGCTTTTCATATCAAGTTCGCGACGGAAATCTTTTACCTCTTTACACGTATGTAAATCTAGGCCCTCACCATTTACTGTTACTTTTATACCTATCCAGCTAGGAGCATTGAGCACCTTTGCAAAATATTCTGGATATCCATTTTTCCACCAGCCTACGCGGGTTTTATCTGGATAATACACACCTCCTATATAGCTTCCTTGAAAAGTAGCTCCGCTATAATCTTCTTCAAAATTTGCGCGTTGTCCCATAGCTCCATTACCAAGTGCCATCAAGCTTTCTGAAGACTTTACATTATCCGGATTCCATCCCTCTTCTATAATGGACCAATGATTTGGTGTGATATAATCTATATGCATACTCTCAATAAAATTTTAAACAATAATGCTCTACTTACAAATTGGCACTGTAAACCGTTTATTTAAACAACCGTCGTGCTGTAGTACTCTTAAGCCTCAATAAGTGACTCTAAAAATGCATCACTCATTTCTGTAAAGTCTGTAAAAACATGATTTGCCTCATGTAGTACATCTTTTTCTCCTATACCTATACTTACCATTCCGGCAGCATTTGCCGCCTGTACTCCCGCAATAGAATCTTCAAAAACGATACAATCTGTACGTTCAATTTTTAAAGCTTCTCCTCCTTTTAAAAATACTTCTGGATCTGGCTTTGCAGCCGTCACATCATTACCATCAACTATAGCTTCAAATTTCTGTATGAGATTAAGCTTTGTTAATATAGGTCTAGCGTTTTTGCTAGCACTTCCAAGAGCTACACCTTGATTCTTTTCATGTAAAAAATCAAGTACGCGCACAACGTCTGGAAGAATCTCACTATCATCCATCGCTTCTATATACTTGAGATATTCTTCATTCTTCTGTATAAGCCAGCGTTCTTTTTGTTCTTCTGTAGCATGGTAAGAAGCTAGATCTAAGAGGATTTCAAGTGAGCGCACGCGGCTTACTCCCTTAAAAAGTTCGTTCTGCTCTTCGGTGAAATCAAAGTTCATTTCTTTGGCAAGATTACGCCATGCGAGGTAGTGAAACTTTGCTGTATCTACGATGACTCCGTCTAGGTCAAATAGGAATGCTTTCTTTTTCAATGTCAAGTTATTTTCGTGCGTATTGCTTTTTAATGAAAGGCAAACGCTTGTGTTGATTTTAATTTTTTCGCGAAAGCGATACTATTTAATTCGCTTCGTACTTTCTCGTTCTACAAGGCTCGTTTCTATGTAAGCCGTTGTGTACTCTTCTATCTCCTCTTCCGGACGTTCTAGTTTATTAATGAGAAGCTCTGCTGCCTTACGTCCCATTTGCTCTCCATGCTGACTTACCGTAGTCAAGCTAGGTACAAAATGCTTAGACAACTCACCATCTGAGAAGCTCACAATGCCAACGTCATTAGGAATTGATTTACCTGCCTCCATGATATACTTTGCAGCAGTTACTGCAAAAATCTCATTTATGGTAAACACGCCATCTATATCTTTTCCCTTTAAGAAATGCTTGATGCGCGCCATAGTCTTATCACTAAGATCATCTATTGCGTCTAACTTTAAAATAAGATCTGTGTCTATTTTTATTCCTGCAGACTCTAGTGCTTCTATGTAACCTTTGGTTCTTAGTTTCCCTACAGTTATATAGTCATCTGTAGTTATGATTGCAATTTTTTTACATCCTGTTCTTATAAGATGATTCACTCCTAGTTTTGCACCTTCCCTATCATCTATGAGAACTTTATCACATGGGATTTCATCCACAATACGGTCAAACATTACCACAGGCATTCCTTGATCTATCGCTTCGGTAAGGTGTCTAAAGTCATCCTTTTGCATAGTCTCCTTAGACAGAGATAGGATAAAGCCGTCTGTACTTCCATTTGCGAGCAGTTCCATATTAAGAACTTCCTTGTCAAAATCATTATTTGACAGTGTTATAATTACATTATAATTATGCTCCCTAGCCATTTGCTCAACCCCTCGTATCACCGTGGTAAAAAAGTGGTGTACAATCTGTGGTATAATTATCCCAATTGTGCGCGTCTTCCTATTTTTAAGACTTAATGCGATATTATTAGGTTTATAATTATAGAGTTTTGCAAAAGCCTTGATCTTTTGGCGAGTGTCCTCACTTATCTCTGCACTGTCCCGCAATGCTTTAGAAACAGTAGAGATAGAGACGTCAAGTTCTTTGGCAATTAATTTTAAGGTGAGTTTTCTTTTCATAGTGATATCGTAAAAATAGGCTTACTAAAAGCTATAGTACAATTTAAACAAAACCTTTTGGGTACGAAAACGATGTATTCTTAATAAGTTATTATATTTATTATCATAATGTGAATTTTTGACCTATTTTAGAGCTGTTTAACTACTAAATCAAGTATTACAACTAAGCCACGGGGTCTCACAAGTTTTAAAAATCACATTAAAAATGAAGCATCTTTTTTTAATTTTCTTATTTCTCACATTAGCTAGTTGTAAAGAAAAAACAACTTCTATAAACAATAAGGAGGCTTTAGTAGAAGAACGCTTTCGCGAAACTTATAGACCGCAGTATCATTTCACACCACCCACAATGTGGATGAATGACCCTAACGGCCTCATATACCACAACGGCACCTATCACTTATTTTACCAGCACTATCCAGAAGACATTGTCTGGGGGCCTATGCACTGGGGTCACGCCACCTCAAAAGATCTCGTTTCTTGGGAGCATAAGCCTATAGCACTATACCCAGACGAGCTAGGTCTTATATTTTCTGGTAGTGCTGTGATGGATACAAATAACACCTCTGGCTTAGGTACAAAAGATAATCCTCCTATGGTTGCCATTTTTACCTACCACCTTATGGAAGGCGAAAAAGCAGGACGTAAAGATTTTCAAACTCAGGGTATTGCTTACAGTCTAGATGAAGGTGAGACCTGGAAAAAGTATAGTGGCAATCCCGTTATAGGTAATGAAGGAAACATCAAAGACTTTAGAGATCCTAAGGTAATGTGGCACGATGACACTCAGAAGTGGGTAATGTCACTTGTCGCTGGCGATCACGCAAAATTTTATAGTAGCCCAAATCTTAAGGACTGGACGCTTATGAGTGAGTTTGGAAAAAACATAGGAGCTCACGGCGGCGTCTGGGAGTGTCCAGATTTGTTTCCGCTTGAGGTTGAGGGAAGCGATGAGACTAAGTGGGTTTTAATTATAAGTATTAATCCTGGTGCTCCTAACGGAGGTTCTGGAACACAGTATTTTATAGGTGATTTTGATGGCACCACATTTACTACCAACCAAAAGGAAATAAAATGGCTAGACTACGGTACAGATAACTATGCAGGCGTCACCTTTAATGGCCTGCCAGATACAGATCGTACGTTTATAGGCTGGATGAGCAACTGGAACTATGCCCGTGACACTCCTACAGAAGCGTGGCGCAGTGCAATGACGCTTTCGCGAAAGCTTACGCTGCATAAAAACAGCTCTAATGGGTTTTATTTGAAAAACTATCCTGTAGCTTCAATAGATGAATATAGTTATGACACGGTAGAACACGACACTATGAAAAATGGGATGTCTCTATCTAGTAAAAATTATAATGAGCAACGACTAGATTTTAAAATACCAAGTAATCTAGATGACTTTGAACTCAACTTTTCAAATGTTAACAAGGAATCTCTTAAGCTAAGTTATGATAGCAGTAAGTCTCAATTTATATTAGATCGCACTGATTCTGGCATTACAGACTTTGAGACTTCTTTTGGAGAAAAGCCACACATAGCACCAGCTATAATTGACAATAAGGAAGATGTAGATTTCACAATAATTATGGATGCCTCCTCTATAGAAATATTTATAGATGGTGGAAGTACTGTGTTTACAGATCAAATTTTTCCTACCACGCCATTTACTGCACTCACATTTACAAGTGAGGATGCTACAATCGCAAATTTAAAAGTGAGTAAAATAAAACGAATCTGGAAGTAGTGTACTAGAACATCACCTCTCACGACCATAAAAAAAAGCATATGAAAGAGATTACAAAATGGAGTATCACAGTAGCCCTAGCCGGATTTTTATTTGGTTTTGACACTGTAGTAATAAGTGGGGCAAATTCTCCTGTTAAAGAACTATGGAACCTATCTCCATTTATGCACGGTACCTTTATAATGAGTATGGCTTTATGGGGAACGGTAGTAGGTTCTTTACTAGGTGGTTTTCCCACCAAAATATTAGGACGTAAAAAAACGCTGTTCTGGATAGGTATTTTATTTTTTGTCTCTGCCTTAGGGTGTGCACTTACTCAAGACCCTTATACCTTTTCTGCCTTTCGATTTATAGGAGGCATAGGTGTAGGAGTATCCTCTGTGGCGGCTCCTATTTATATCACAGAAATAAGCTCGGAGTCTAACCGTGGTAAGCTGGGAGGATTATACCAATTTTGGTTAGTTTTTGGTATTCTCATTGCCTTTGTATCAAACTGGTTACTCAAAGGTGTAGATGGCGCAAACGACTGGAGATGGATGCTAGGCGTAGAAGCAATACCTGCGCTTATTTATACGCTTATGGTAATGAAAGTTCCTAATAGTCCTCGATGGTTAGTTTTACAAAAGAAAGACGATGCAGCAGCGATGCTCGTGCTGCAAAAAATATATGATGGAGCCGCTGCTGCACAACAACGACTTGAGGAAATTAAGCTAGACTTACAACAAAAAACAAGTTCAGAAAATCTATTTCAAAAAAAGTACTCACGCATTTTATGGCTAGGGTTTCTCATTGCATTTTTTAATCAGTTATCTGGAATCAACTTTGTGCTATACTACGCACCTCAAATTCTAGAGCAGGCAGGGCTAGGAGGAGCCGAGTCACTCTTCAATTCCATCTCTATAGGAATTGTAAATCTTATATTCACTTTTATAGGAGTGCGTTTACTGGATAAATTGGGAAGAAAACAGCTTATTATTATAGGCTCCATAGGCTACATTATAAGCCTAGTCATGGTAGGTATATGTTTCCAGGTGGAGCTAAGCGCTACACTACTACTTATCTTCATTTGCACATTTGTTGCATCACACGCCATAGGTCAAGGAGCTGTAATATGGGTATTTCTCTCAGAAATATACCCAAATCGCGTGCGAGCTTATGGTCAATCCTGGGGAACAAGTACCCATTGGGTATTTGCAGCTATCATAACACTCGTGACACCATTCTTTATAGATGATAAAGAAGGGATCATGAGGGACAATCTTTGGAATATTTATTATTTCTTTGCAGGAATGATGGTACTCCAATTGATATGGGCAATTATATACATGCCAGAAACCAAAGGACGTACCCTAGAAGAACTAGAAAAAGACCTCGTAGACCATGCCAAATAATCCACTTAAAGTTGCCTGTTACGGCGAAATCCTCTGGGATGTATTTCCAAATAAAAAGCACCTAGGTGGCGCTCCACTCAATGTGGCATTGCGCTTACACTCTTTTGGAGTAGATGTAGCTATGATTTCAACTCTAGGTAATGATGCTTTAGGCAAAGAAGCACTTGCCGAGATTAAAGAGCTTGGGTTAAAGACCAAATATATTCAACGCAATGATAAACCTACGGGGCAAGTAACCGTCGCTCTTGACAAGAAAGGAGCTGCTTCTTATGAAATAGGAGACAATGCTGCTTGGGATAAAATTGCATGGACAGAAGATAATGTAGCAGCAGTCACAGATGCAGACGCCTTGATTATAGGTAGTCTCGTTTTTCGCGAAAGCGTAAATCTTGACGCTATGCTACTTGACGCAGAGGAAGAGGTTACTCCTCCGGTAAATCTGGAAGCAATAGAGGTGCTTATAGAAAGATCTAAGTTTACAGTATTTGACTTAAATCTTCGTGCTCCACATTACGATCTTGAAATCGTAGTAGGACTTATGGAAGCGGCAGATATGATCAAGCTTAACGATGAAGAACTAGAGCTTGTTGTACTAGCAATGGGTATAGAGGCCGAGACGCTCGAAGATGAGCTTAAAATGCTTAGTGCAATGACAGAGACTCCTACCGTTTGCGTTACACTAGGTTCAGAGGGAGCGATGTTACTACATAAAGGCGGCATCCACACTCAAGTAGGCTTTAAAACTAAAGTGGCAGACACCGTAGGCGCTGGAGATAGTTTTCTAGCAACCCTAGTCTTCGGTTTATTATCTGGAGAAACGGCAGATGATGCACTTGAGGTAGCCTGTGCTATGGGTAGCCTAGTCGCTAGTAAAGCTGGTGCAAATCCAACAGTGCATAATGATGAAGTAAATGACTTACTTGATGATGTTTAATAATTACGCTTTCGCGAAAATTTGAATTCAACACACTTAGTACGCATTCAAAACCTGTCTCTTATACACATCTGACGCT
>OJBP01000869.1_pt1 | contig 12264 bp, 10 predicted proteins | sample 1590691 | NCBI WGS metagenome assembly OJBP01 (sample SAMN05416848, study PRJEB24817) | seawater metagenome | isolation source: Sea water | place: Canada:Atlantic | collected 2013-07 | reverse complement strand
ATGCAGTTGTAGCCAATTCACATTTCAAAAAGCACGTGCTTAATGAGCATAGAAGCTATAAGGAAGGTGTTCCAAAGGCACATTACACCTTTGAGTTCGAGTCGGTATATAATCCAAACGTTCCTGGAACCATTCTATTGGATATCCTTTTTGACAGTCCGCACTATCCAGAACTTATAGAATCGCCCATTGAAACACCTTGGCTGTCAATCGATGGAACTGCTACAACGATTACTACGCCTTCGGTAAACGCTATTTGTGGCGATAAGCTAACAGCTTTTGCACCAGATACCATAGGTATACCATACTACAAAGGCGACCAGTTATTTGCAATGGAAATCTGCAAGCAATTGTTCGACTTGGGAAAACTTTTTGAAAATATTACTGATGTAGCAATGGTAAAGAAAAGTTTTTCAGCTTTCGCGAAAGCAGAACTATCCTATCGAAGTTCGGACAAGGATTTTAGTAAAAGGAAACTCAATGAAAAGGATGTGCTATGGGATTCCATAAATACCTGTGCTATTATGGCAAGACGAGAACGTAACCCAACCGTTGAAGCGAAAAAAAAATTTGCAGATTTAAACTCTGGCATACGAAGCTTTGGTAGCGCATTTTTAATGACAGGGAACTTTAGGATTGAAGAAGCATTGGCAGCTTCGGCCAAAGTAGCCTATTTGAATGCTATTATTCTACAAAAAGAAGATGTTGAAATAGAATATTATGAGAATCAGGATACAAAGGAACTGGTTATTAAAAATCCGGATTGGGCCTTTTTGAACAGATTAAAACGCCAACCCGATAAATCTATATTTTATTATTGGTACAAGGCGGTAGAACTATTGTAAATTAATGTGAATGGAATTAAAGTATATTATAGAAATCTGTGTGGCTATCGACATCGCAATTTTGGGTATAGCATATCCTATTATCGTGGATAAAATATCCAATATAGGTCACAAGTTTTCATCAAACTATCTGGCTAATGCTTTTGAAAATGAATTTCCGCAGACAAAACTTTTTGGGATATTTCCCGGAAGGTCAAGAAGAATAACAGTATTTGAATGGGTTTTGTTCTTTACAATCAGCTCGTTTATATTCTTAATATTAGACCGTGAACCACTTTTTTGGAAGGATAGTTGGATGATGCAAAACTCAGCAAAACTTCTAACGCTATTCTTAACAGTATCATTGGTTGTCATTTTTATTATTTGGTTAGATAAGGTTTCGCTGTACAATGGCAAGTCCACACGTTTGCTTACCTATATAATTTCCGAATACCGAAAGCTAAAAAAAGGCCAAGATGGCAATTACCATTTCAAGATTATTAACGAACTGGCAATATTTGCCATTAGGACACAGGATAAAGGTTTAGAAGAAACATTGGTTAATTTCTACACGGAAGAATTCAATAATTACCGTGCGAGTTTCATAAGACCAAGAGAAGAAGAAAAACCAGATGGATTTGAAAACTTTAAAGTTGAGTTTAATCACGAGTTCCACTATGGTATCAGGGAAATCATTAGAGAAGTTGCCAAAGGTAGAAATGAAGACTTACAAAGTCTCGAATATTTTGTTGTAAGTGGCGTATGGTTAATGGGACAAGGTATTTTTGAAACACCCATCTCAAATGACACCTATAAAGAACTTTGGCGCAATGTTGTACTCATATCAAACAATCCCAAATTTGTAGGTAACTATTGGGGTACGGCACATCAATATTTTAATTTTGGATTGCAACGAGTCTATGGCACAGATTACAGTTTTGAGACTAAAAAATATGAGAACCAGTCGTTAATAGATAAAAGAGACAACGAAAGAAAACGTTTTTTTGAGTTTCACTTGGCATTAGGAGGCTTATTGATATATCAGAAAAACTATGAAGCACTTAAAACGCTGTTTACATACACACAACACCAGCCACCAAAATATGTTCTGCTGCCTAATAATATGACCGAGATTTTTACGTGGTTCAGTAGCTTTAAAGACGAGTTTGGGAGAGGTTATTACCCTATTGATTTATCATACCCTTTCCCAGGATTGGATAATTTAGGGAACAGAAGGCGTGTTACATTCTACATCTGTCAGTATTTGACATTGCTTTTTCTAAGGCAGTTTAAATTGCCAAAATACAATACCTACGATAACTTCACAGGACAACCTACTTTACCACAAGCCGAAGTGTTAGAACTATTACGATGGCAAGAATCCATAAATTATTTCAGGTTTTGTTTAAAAAAGGTGTTGAAAGATGAAAATCTCTTAAATACAATATGATATGAAAAAGAAGGAGATAAAGAAGCTAAAAAAGAAGTCATCAAAATTTATTGATGTTCTCGAATCATCAATTGAAGAGGCTATTGAGGATGCAAGATTAAATGCGGATATTGACTACGAAAAAGAATGGGAATTTTATGAAAAATCTAAAGGTGCAATAGTTGGAGCATTAGAAAAGTTTGATGGTATTCAAAATTCAGAGAAAGATTTTGAAGGAGAGCCTACTATTTCCTTCGGTGTAAATGGTACAATGAATTTATTTCAAAAATCTGCATTTACAACCGGAGATATTCCACATCTAAATGCAGACACGATATTATCACAGCAGATAGTTTACCAGAACATCAATTATTATATTCCCAATGCGTTTTTATCGGCACGGAAAAAGAGGTATCTTCTTCGTAAAGAAGATTTGGTAAAAGGGATAGAAAAATTGGGTTTTGATGTGGACAGAGATATTATTGTAGCAATGAATCTTAATATATATGGTATCGATGATTTCCAGAACATTGAAGAACACATTACCCGAGTTCCATCTACAGGACTCAAAAATGTACTGTTTATTTTGCCGAAAGCTGATTTGCCTATCCTAAAACATAAAGAACTTGATGTTAGTGAACAAAAAGAACATCAATTGGGCATATTAGATGATGATAGAAAAATCTACGGTTCTTTAATCGACTTAACACAAGATGCCAATGCGAAACAAAGAGACAAATGGAAAAATTCAAACATTGATTTTGCGACCGATTTAAAAGTACAGCTAACTATAGCTTTTATTACTGAAGTTGTTTGGAAAGCCAATGCCAATGTAGTTCAAATTAATATTGAAACTTCATTAAAGGAACAAGGCATCGTAAATGAGCTGTCTGATATAGAGAAGTTGGTGCCAAAAAAGGAAACTAATGATTGAGTTCAGAAACCCTCATCACATAGAACCACCAGGCGTTTTGAGACAAATTCTATCTCATCCTGCAAATGACACAGAAGTTATTGAACTTGCAGTTTTTCAAGAACATCGTTACGCATTTTTCTATTGGAACAAATGGATGCAAGACAACAAATCTAAGATTCCACCTTGTTTGGTTTCATTGGATTGGCATCAGGATTTATGCCATCCGTGTGAAACAGAAAGAGAATGGCTTGATAAATTGGATTTGACAAGCGATGCTGAAGTCGCTTTGTTTTCTTGGGCCAAATTAGCTGGAAATAACGATGGGCATATTCTGTGTGCGGCATATCTTAACTTGATTGGCGATATTTATGTGCATTGTAGGCAAGAAATGGGACCAAATACTTGGCAAGATGAAGAATTGATAGACACCTATGGCAACAAACACACCATCAAAAAATTCAAAACTTATGAAGGTCTTCAAGATGCGCTTCTGAAGGCGTCAAAGTCGTCCGTATTTTTTGATATTGATTTGGATTTCTTTTCAGTAAATAACGGCCTGAGTGATGGCTCGTTCGAATTCACGTATCTTCAAGAAGAAGAAATAAGAACGATGTTGGATAAAGACCATCCGCTAATAAGTTGGATTTTTGAGCGGATAAAAGGGTTTACTATTGCAACAGAACCTGAACATTGTGGTGGGCTTTTAAAAAGCAACAAATTTCTTGACCTAATTAGTGACATTTATTTCAACCCAGAGTTATTTGCCCCAAAATGCAATTGGAAATGGAAACCAAAGTATTAATAATCCACTCAGCACATTCCCCTGCATTTCACGCTCGCCTGCTGAAAAAGCAGGCAACCACTTCACTTCGGGAAAAGAGCTTCACTACAAAGGTCTTGGACACAATTCCCAATTTCAGCTTTCCATTCCGCTAACCCTTCCCGCTATGCTGGGAAGGAACACTTCATTCCAGAGCCGAAATCGTGAATTAAGTCCGCTTTTCTAATCGGAAAGCCATCGCTTTGATTTTCTTGACAGGATTTTCGGCGCGGTCTTCTTGAGCCCTCACTCGAAAATCCTTAAAAACCAAACCGCTGTCTTACACATTTTAAGGGGTTTATAATGGATAAAGCCTTTGTTGTTTTTCGGGTCATCGAAAAACAGGCACGACATAACCAATTCTAACTTAACCACAGTTGCTTATCTCGCTTAACTGTCGGTACGCTCAAACGCAACTGCGTTTAAAAGAATTGCTAATGCCCTTATGGAACTTGTCAAGACTGTACGAGTTTTAGGGAAAAATAAGGCTTCTACTTCCTTGAAAATCCGAGGATTTTACTACGTCGCAAACACACCTGATTTTACCCTAAAAGTCTTGACAAAACCCACTCTATCCATTGTGCGGTGCACGAAAGAAAAGAACAAACACCCCTTAAAATTTAATTCAGTTTAAAACAAATAGGGGAAATATAAACCAGTCTGTAACAAAGCAGACACAAATCTTTTTATTATGAGTACTATTAGAAATCACGTACAATTGATTGGAAACGTTGGACAAGAGCCAACCATTACGAACCTTGAAAGCGGTAAAAAAGTAGCCCGTTTTTCATTAGCCACAAATGAGTATTACAAAGACAGCAAAGGCGAAAAGCAAACGGACACCAACTGGCATACCGTAGTGGCTTGGGGCAAGACGGCTGAAATCGTTGAAAAATTTGTCGAAAAAGGCAAAGAAGTAGGAATTACAGGGAAGCTAAAGACCCGAACCTACACTACCGATGATGGCAACCAACGCTATGTAACGGAAGTTGTAGCCGATGAAATCCTATTACTTGGAAGCAAAAACGACAAGTAATCTTCAAAATTAAAGAGGGCGTTCCTCTGGAAAGTTGCGCCCTCTTTTTCATTATCCATTAATTAAAATTAGATAACAATGAAAGCACAAGTTAACGAAATAAAAATAAGCTACAAAGGAGGGTTAAAATCCTCTGAGTGGCAAAAAATAAGTAGTTCACAAGATGCGGCTGAACTGCTCTTTGAGGATTGGGATAAAGATACAATCGCCATACAGGAAACTTTCAAAGTTGTATTGTTGAATAACAGTAACAAAGTGAAAGGTGTCTATCAATTGTCACAAGGCGGAATTACAGGTACACTAATAGACCTTCGGATTTTATTTGCCGTCATTCTAAAATCCTTATCGGTAGCTATAATTCTAACGCATAATCACCCAAGCGGAAAATTGATGCCAAGTGAGGCAGATAAAAACCTTACAAGCAAAATAAAAAAGGCAGCACAATTATTCGATATTACCATTCTGGACCATTTGATATTTGCACCTGATGGGAATTATTATAGCTTTTCTGATAATGGACTTTTATAAATTAGAAAGCTATGATTTATTTGAATTTTACCGATTTGAGCGAGGAAACACAAGAGCGATTACTTGCCAATTCTAAGGAAGATGTAAAGGAAAAATATGGCAAGGATATTATGGATTATGCAACCAAGCATAATACCAATTTGGACAAGATGTTGGACGAAGAAGCGTTGCGAAATTTATATTCCTACACCTATATATTCAATATCTGATTTACAAGAATTTAAAAGAAGCACCTCTAAAAATTTAGAGGTGTTTTTGTATGTAATTAATATATAATCAAGAAAAAAACGTATCTTTATTTCGCTGAAATTCAGCATTCAAATTTAAGTAGGGTTATCCAATTTTCGACTTTCGCCGATAACCCTGCACATCGAATAATAACATATCGGAAAATCATTTTCCCTGAAAATGGCAATCGGCTTTTTAGCCAGATTGTATGGATTTTTGTCACGCTTGCGCGTGACGAAAAGGAATAGCAAGAGGGTAACGGGCTGCGCCGCGTTACATATTCCATTTTCATTTTAATCTATTGATTTTTAAGCACTTAAAAATAAAGTAGATATAAAAAACCCATCGATTTGCGTCAAATGGTCTTGAAACACCAGTAAACAGGGATGGATTTACGTCAAATCTTTAAAAAAGCGAAGGAAATGGACTCATTCATCACTATCAGGTTCAAACGGAAAACTGCCAAAAGGTTTCAGGAATTTTCCAAAAAGCACTTCAAAACGCACACCGAAGCGATGGAAAATATCCTTGATTTTTTCCTTTACAATGAGATATCCCCAAAGGAAAAATTGGGACCAACTGGACGTACTATGGAAGCTAAGTTACTCAAAAGAATCAATGCAGTTATCGCCATAATGCGAGATGTGGAAAAGACACAAACCAAACCTACAGTCGCAATGTTGCAATCCCTTTTTGTAATGGACGAACCTAAAAAGAAACCGCTCATTTTGGAAAAAAAATATGCTGAAGAAAAGAAAGAAGTCCGCTTTCGCGAAAAGCGAAACACCAACAATGAACTTTAAAAAGTTAGCTTATGTACATCACAATCACACCTCAAAAAATGGGCGGTAACTTTTCCAAAAGTTCAGCAGATTTTGTTGGCTATTTAGAGAAGGAAAACCAAGGATTGGAACAACACGAAATGGAACATTTTTTCAATCAATATGGCGATGAAATTTCCGCTGAAGAAGTAGTCAAAGAAATAGATGGAAATACCGCAAAATTGGAAAAACACGAACCAAGATTCTATTCAATTACCGTGAGCCCTTCAAAATATGAATTGCGAAAACTTCAGAACAGTAGCGAAGATTTAAAAAGATATACTCGCGAGCTGATGAAGGATTATGTGGCTTCATTTAATAGAGGAATTAAAGGGCGACCTGTCAGTATCGACGACATAAAATATTATGCGAAAATTGAACATCAACGCACATTTAAGGGGACGGATTTTCAGGTAAAGGAAAACCAACCCTTTGCCACAAAAATACTTCAGTTAAAAACGGATATCCGAAATATTCAAGAAGGGCGAGCTGAAGGAAATATCAAAAAGATGAAAAATGAAATTGCCAAACTGGAACGTCAAGCACCACATCAACAAAATGGAAAACGGATTGTCCAGGGAATGGCGAAAGATGGAAACCAAAGTCATATCCATATCATCGTGAGCCGAAAGGATGCATCAAACAGATTTAGTTTGTCACCCGGAAGCAAATACAAAGCTTCCGATGTGAAGTTGAATGGGGAAACCGTAAAACGTGGTTTTGACCGAGACAAGTTTTTTGAGAAAGCTGAAAAGACGTTTGACAAGACTTTTGGCTATAAACGCAATTTTGCCGAGACCTACAAAGCACGAAAGGATTTTGTAAAAAATCCCAATCTATATTTCGCAGCCTTGATGAAATTACCAGCAAATGAAAAGGCATTGGCTTTCAAAATGATTACAAAAACGGGATTGCCGATAGTGCCAAGTATTCCAGTAAGTCAAACGCAAATTGCACTTCGGGTTTTGAAACGGTTAAGACGTGGTGCTGAAGTGGCCATCAAATCAAGTTCCATCGGAATTTAGGGTATGGAAATAGACAATCTCATAACGATACTTTCAATTATTGGTGTGGCCAGTATGGTTTTCTATGCGATGTATCGAGCGGGCAAGTATGCGCTTTTCTTGAATTTCATAATGCTTTCGTTCTTGGTTTTCTATTTAACTCAAGGGAATGAATTAGTATCTATATTGCTGTATCTGGTATGCCCTCTAATGCTAATTAACATAGGGTTGTATGTTTTTCTGCATAAAACTGAAAATGCACAAAATAGCGATAGAAAATATCAAGTCAATTTTGCTACTACCAAGGGAAATTTCAAATTGGATAATATCAAAAGAGGCGCATCCATAATCGGTTCTGCCGGAAGTGGAAAGACCGAAAGTGTGGTTTATGGCTTTTTAAAACACTTCCAAAAAGAAGGGTTCTGTGGAATCATTCACGACTACAAGGATTTTGAACTTACCGAAATGGCTTATCCGCTTTTCAAGGTTAGCGATATCCCATTTAAGGTCATTTCATTTGATAAAATCATCCATAGGGTAAATCCTATTGCACCACGCTATTTAGAGAACGAGGAAAGCGTAAATGAGGTGTCAAGAGTGTTGATTGAAAACCTTTTGGAACAAAGAGAAAGTGGAACAACAGGAACAACCAAATTTTTTAACGATGCCGCTGAAGGCTTGATAGGTGGATTGATTTGGAAATTGAAAACCGACTATTCCAACTACTGTACGCTTCCACATTTGATAGCGATTTATCAAATGCTCGATACCGATAGCCTTATCCAGTTTTTGGAAACCAACACCACATCACGAGCAATGGCAGATGCTTTTATTAGCGGAAAAGATTCGGATAGGCAGACCGCTGGCGTAAAAAGTACATTGGCAAATGCTCTGAAACGAATTAGTACACAGCGCATTTTTATGGCACTATCCGCAGACGAAGTGCCATTGAATATCAATAGTGAGGAAAATCCTGCAATCATTTCGGTAGTGAACAATCCAAAATATGAAACCTCTTATTCGCCAGTTATCGCCACAATTATTCACACCATTTCCAAACAAATGAGCGTGCGGAATTCCAGACCGTCGTTCTTGCTGATGGAAGAAGCACCTACGATTCGCCTATTGAATATGCACCGAATTCCGGCAACGCTCAGAAGTTATGACATCGCTACTATTTATGTGATGCAGGACAAAATTCAAAATGATATGATGTATGGCGATAAGGCAAGTAAGGCTATTTTAAGCAATCTATCCTATCAGTTTTTTGGCAAGGTCAACGACCCAGATACTGCCAAATATTACGAGCGCTTTTTTGAAATCATCAAAGACCCAACGAAAAGCATCAGTCGTGGACATAACTTGGATTTTGATACACGAATCACAACAGGCGAAAAGGAAATCCCTAAAATTAGAGCAGATGTGTTCTTTAGATTGAAACAGGGCGAGTTTATTACCTATGCTGATGGAAAGGATAAGAAAGTGCAGTTTAAGTTATCAAGAATCCAAAGGCAGCTTCCTGAAGAATCGAAGCAGTTTTCTCAGGCTGATTTAGCAACTAATTTTACGAAGATATATAGAGATGTAAAAACGATATTTAGTTAACCAATTATGGTTATTATTGATAAATATTATGATTTCACTATTTTGATAGGATAATATAATTTTCTAAAATTGTTTGAATAAGTTTATGCACAATAGATTTGGGGCTTATTGGTTAGATTATTTTTTTAAGAATTTGTAATAATTCATTATTCTTTAAATAGGTGGTTTTTTTAGAAAAATGAGAAAACCAATAGCAACTAAAATAATGCTTCCTGCAATTAGAAATGGATAATAAAAACCACCGGTAACCAACCAAGTTCCTAAAATGGGACCTAAAATCTGACCAACGCTGTTTGTTGAACTTTGTATTGAAATATTTCGCCCTGTATTTGTTTTGGATAACAAGGATACCGCAGACAACAAATTAGGTGTAACCATAGCACCACCAGCAGCAAACACCACAATTAAACCGTACACAACAAATTCATTTTTGAAAAAAGGAAAGGCAATTAATGAAATTCCTGAAATGAATAACCCAAAGCCAATTTGCTTTTTAGTAGATAGAATCTTTTCCCCATAACTGGCAAATACAGGCTGCAAAACAGCCATTATTGTACCACACAGCATAAAACCAATACCAACCTGGTTGCTGTTAAACCCTAATTCGTCTTTACCGTAGATTGAAAAAACAGTTTCAAACAAAGTCACCACAAATTGGATGACAAATGATAGCGCCAATAGGACAAGGAAATATTGGCTGAACGAGAACCGAAAAGTGAATTTTTGAGTTGTAAATTTATGGATGCGAACAGAATTTTTTAGCCATTTTACAACAATGACTAAAACAATAGAACCTAATAATGCAGCGAATAAAAAAGGTGTGGAAAATCGACCCAAATGTAGTTGACCAATTGCATACTCAAAATGAAGGTCTGATTGCGAAAGAAAGCCACCGATAACGGGTCCAAAAATAACCCCTGAACTAATGGCTACACCAGACCAGGCCATTATCTTCGTTCTACGTTTTTCAGAGGTAATATCACTTAAATATGCGTTGCTTACAGGAATAACGGAAGAAGTGAAAACACCACCAAAAATCCGAGCGATATATAGCATAGTAAGTGATGTTGCAAGCCCAGTTAGCAATTGCATTATTACAAAGCCAATCAAACCAATAATAATGACGGGTTTACGACCATATCTGTCAGATAACTTTCCCCAAACGATAACAAAAATTAATTGAAATAGAGGATAAATACTGGTAAGCAACCCAATATGGAAGTTGATTAAATCGGTGTCGAGATTGTCTTTTAAAGCTAATCTTTCGGTATAGTAGGGAAGGGTTGGCAATAAAATACCATAACCCAACATCACTACAAATAAACTCAACAGGATTAAAGATATCCTGTTGAGTTTTTCTTTTTTGTCCATTTATTTTTTACCGATTTTTCGCTTTAATAATTGCGCATTAATAGCTACTATAATCGTACTTAAACTCATAAATACCGCACCAACCGCAGGACCTAAAACAAAGCCTGAAGAATATAATACACCGGCTGCTAAAGGAATAGCCACGACATTGTATCCCGTAGCCCAAATCAAATTCTGAATCATTTTATTGTAGGTCGCTTTTCCAAATAAAATTAGGTTGGCAATATCCTGTGGGTTACTGTTGACCAGAATAATATCGGCAGTTTCAGCTGCTACATCTGTACCTGAGCCTACTGCAATTCCTACATCGGCTTTTGCGAGAGCGGGCGCATCGTTTACACCATCACCCGTCATAGCTACAAAATCACCTTTGTTCTGTAACTCTTCTACAATTTCAACTTTTTGATGTGGCAATACCTCGGCGTAGTAACCATCCAATCCAAGTTTTTCACTCACAGCTTTAGCGGTTTTTTCATTATCACCAGTTGCCATTAGAACTTTAATGTTATTCTTTTTAAATATTTTGATTGCCTCGGCAGATTCCGGTCTTATTTCATCAGCAAGGGCGATGTAACCGGCCAATTTTCCATCAATTAAAACAAATACTACAGTTTCCGCTGCATCGCTGTAAGCATCTTCAGGAATAGTAATTTTCTCATCTCTTAGATAGCCTGGACTTACTACCTTAACTTGTTTGCCTTCCACATTTGCCTCTACACCTTTACCAGTAATAGCATTGAAGTTTTCTGGGCTAGGGATAGTAATATTATCTTCTTTTACTTTTTTGATAATACCAACTGCAATAGGGTGTTCTGAGCTTTGTTCCAATGCACTTGAAAGTCTTAAAATTTCCTCTGTTGAATAAGTCTCGTTAACAGACTCAATTCGAGTGACACCAAAATCACCCTTGGTTAGTGTTCCTGTTTTATCAAAAAGCAAAGCTGAAATTTTTCTGGACTCTTCAAACGCAGTTCTATTTCGGATAAGCAATCCATTTTGAGCAGATACTGCCGTAGAAATTGCAACCACCAGGGGAATGGCAAGCCCTAATGCGTGTGGACAAGCAATTACCATAACAGTAACCATTCTTTCTAAAGCATAGACAAATGGAAAGCCTAAAATCAGCCATACTGCTAATGTTCCAAAACCAATAGCCAAAGCGATATAGGTTAGCCATTTTGCAGCCCTATCTGATAGGTTTTGCATCTTCGATTTGGTTTTTTGCGCTTCCTCGACCATCTTAATGACCTTGTTTAGATAGCTGTCTTTTCCAGTATGTTCAACTTTTACTTTTAAGGTGCTATTGCCATTTACAGAACCACCAATAACCTTATCGTTTTCATCTTTTTTTACAGGTTTGGATTCGCCTGTAAGCATAGATTCATTTAGGTAACTTGAACCGTCTACTATAATCCCATCAGCGGGAACTTTTTCACCTGGTTTTACCAAAATCACATCATCCTTCAGTAAATCTTCGAGAGGGATGTCTTCTATGGTGTCACCTTTTACTCTGTGCGCTTCTGCAGGCATCATACTCACCAATAACTGTAAGGCTTTTGAAGCACCTAAAACACTTTTCATTTCTATCCAATGGCCAAGCAACATTATGGCTATAAGTGTTGATAGTTCCCAGAAAAAGTCTTCACCTCTTAAGCCAAATACAGTAGCTGTACTATAAAAAT